>OJPK01000043.1_pt1 | contig 131312 bp, 127 predicted proteins | sample 1598491 | NCBI WGS metagenome assembly OJPK01 (sample SAMN03922487, study PRJEB24848) | human gut metagenome | isolation source: stool sample | host: Homo sapiens | place: Germany | collected 2011-05 | reverse complement strand
TGCTCAGCGGAAATCTGGGCTACGATCCCAATGTTCACTGTGACCACCATGACCATGCGCACGGCGAAGCTGGTCACACCTGCGGTGACCACGGCTGCGGTAAGCATAGCTGCCATTGATATGGAACGCACATTGACACAGCTTCCGTTTTGGTCATTCTTGACTGAACAGGAGCAAGAAACGCTGCGCCGAAGTGCCTTAGTCCGCCATTATGAAAAGGGCGCATTCGTACACAGCAGCGACAACGAATGTCTTGGAATGCTGTTCATCCTTGCCGGCGAGATCCGCACCTATCTTCTCTCCGAGGAAGGGCGAGAAGTCACATTGTTCCGCCTGTATCCGGGCGAATTATGCGTGCTTTCTGCCTCCTGTGTGATCAGTCAGACCACCTTTGATACGCAAATGGTCGCAGGAATGGATTCGGAGGTTCTGATTATCCCCGCAAATATCATTGCTGCACTCAAGGAGCAAAATCTTCATGTCCGCTGCTTCCTCTATGAATTGGCAACGAAACGGTTTTCTGATGTGATGTGGGCGATGCAGCAGATCATGTTCAAGGGGCTGGATCGGCGGCTGGCAGAATTTCTCCTTGCCGAAGCGGAGCGTACCGGCTCCGACACGATACGCATGACCCATGAGCAGATTGCCCAGCACATCAGCTCGGCGCGGGAGGCGGTGGCGCGGATGCTCAAGAGCTTCTCGGAGGACGGGCTGGTGGAGCTGAAGCGCGGTGCGATCACGCTGCGGGATACAGGCGGATTGAATCACTTAAAATGAAAATATTGTTTTTAACACGAATCCGTGTTATAATATGAGCAGAAAAAGCTGAAAGGAGCATCGACCATGAAAGAAACGAAATACGCAGGTACTCAAACCGAAAAAAATCTGATGGCTGCCTTTGCCGGTGAGTCCGAGGCACGCAACAAGTACACCTATTTTGCATCCAAGGCCAAGAAGGAAGGCTACGAGCAAATCGCGGCACTGTTCCTCAAAACCGCTGATAATGAGAAGGAACACGCCAAGCTGTGGTTCAAAGAGCTGAACGGCATTGGCGACACCGCCGAAAACCTTCTCTCCGCCGCTGAGGGCGAGAACTACGAGTGGACGGATATGTACGACGGCTTTGCCAAAACCGCCGATGAGGAAGGTTTCCATGAGCTGGCCCAGCGTTTCCGCCTGGTCGCCGCCGTTGAAAAGCATCATGAGGAGCGCTACCGTGCCCTGCTGCACAATGTGGAAATGGCGGAAGTCTTTGCCAAGAGCGAGGTCAAGGTGTGGGAGTGCCGCAACTGCGGGCATATCGTGATTGGCGAGAAAGCACCGGAGGTCTGCCCGACCTGCAACCATCCCCAGAGCTACTTTGAAATTCACGCAGAAAACTATTAAAGAGAAAAGGAGAACGAATCATGGAGCAGAAGTTTTACATTTGCAAGCATTGTGGCAACATCATTGCCAAGGTCAAGGACACGGGCGTTCCCGTCATCTGTTGCGGTGAGCCGATGAGCGAGATCATCCCCGGCACCACCGACGCCGCCGTGGAGAAGCACGTCCCTGTCTGGACTGTGGAAAACGGCATCGTTCATGTCAAGGTCGGCTCCGTGGAGCATCCCATGCTGCCGGAGCACTACATCGAGTGGGTGTCCCTCCACACCAAACAAGGCAATCAGCGTAAGGAACTGCACCCGGGCGAAAAGCCGGAGGTCTGCTTTGCACTCTGCGAGGGCGACGAAGTCGAGGCGGTCTACGCCTACTGCAACCTCCACAGTCTGTGGAAAGCGTGATTCATCTTTCAAAAATCCGGTGCTCAAAAAGCACCGGATTTTTTGTATCAATGTGACCTCGTCACAGAAAAACGCTTTGTCCTGCGGTATGATAAAGCCACAATCAAGAAAGAGGTGGCGAACATGAAAATCAAGCTCAATCCCGATCCGGAGATTGTCAATACCATCCGGGAAGGACTCAAGCGCACCGGAGGATACTGTCCCTGCCGCATGGAGCGCACAGCGGCGACCAAGTGTATGTGTCAGGAGTTTCAGGATCAAATTGCAGATCCGGGCTTCGAGGGATTCTGCCACTGTATGCTCTATTACAAATCCTTGCAGGATTAAGGGAGGAACGCTATGCTGTCAAAGAAACTGGCTGCCGTAGATAAGATGCGGTGCGTCGCCTGCGGCGTGTGTGAAAATACCTGTCCACTGGGGGCCGTCAAGGTGCGCCGTGGCTGCTACGCCGCCGTGGAGGCGGAACGCTGCGTAGGCTGCGGCAAGTGCGCAAAGCTCTGCCCCGTCGGCTGCATTGAGGTGAAAGTGAGGGCTGACGCATGAAAGCAAAGCATTGGTACGATTACCTGTGGGTATATGCCATCATCTATTTTGCACTGGGCTTTTTCAACATCCTGTTTGCATGGCTGGGCATGATCGATTTTCTTCTGCCGCTGCTTTTAGCCATCTTTGGCGGGAACAAATTCTTTTGCAACCACCTCTGCGGGCGGGGTCAACTGTTCAGCAAGCTGGGAACTGACCTGAAATGCTCCCGCTGCAAGCCCACGCCCCGCTGGATGTCCTCCAAGTGGTTCCGTTATGGCTTTTTGATCTTCTTCCTGACCATGTTCGGCAACATGGTGTTCCAGACCTATCTGGTCGCTGCGGGTGCTGCGTCCCTGCGGGAGGCCATTAAGCTGTTCTGGACATTCCGTGTGCCGTGGGGCTGGACTTACACAGCCGGTACAGTCGCTGATTGGGTGGCGCAGTTCAGCTTCGGCTTTTATAGCCTCATGCTGACCTCTCTGCTGCTGGGCCTGATCGTTATGGTGCTCTACAAGCCCCGCACATGGTGTGCGTTTTGCCCGATGGGAACCATGACGCAGGGTATTTGCAAACTGAAAAACAAAGAATAAACAAAGATAACAGAAAGGAGCCTTACTCATGGCTGAACTAAAAATTACTGCTGCGAATTTTGAAAATGAGGTGCTGCATTCCGACAAACCCGTTTTGCTGGATTTCTACGCGGACTGGTGCGGACCGTGCAAAATGCTCTCTCCCATACTGCATGAGCTTGCCGAAGAAAAAAGCGGTGCGCTCAAGGTGGGCAAGGTCAATGTGGACGAGCAGATGGAGCTGGCAATGCGTTTTCAGGTGTTCAGTATCCCGATGCTGGTCGTATTCAAGGACGGGAAAGCTGTCGCCAAATCGGTGGGCTATCGGCCTAAGTCGGAGATTGCCGCAATGGTGGAGGGTGCAAGATGAAAGTTGTGATCGTAGGCGGTGTGGCGGGCGGTGCTTCTGCAGCTGCCCGCATCCGCCGTTTGGATGAACATGCGCAGATCATCATGATCGAGCGCAGCGGCTATGTGTCCTATGCCAACTGCGGCCTGCCGTATTATGTGGGCGGTGTGATCAAGGAGCAGGAAGAACTGACGCTGCAAACTCCGGAGAGCTTTTGGGATCGCTTTCGCATTGATGTGCGGGTACGGCAGGAAGTAACTGCGATCAATCCCGCAGAGAAAACCGTCACTGTCCGCACACTGGACAGCGGGAAGATCTATACGGAAACCTATGACAAGCTGCTCCTCGCCCCCGGCGCAAAGCCGACGGTTCCTACGCTTTCCGGCGTGGACAGTGAGCGGGTCTTTACCCTGCGCACCGTGGAAGACACCCTCCGCATTCGGCGCTTTGTAGAGGATCAGAAGCCGAAAACCGCTGTTTTGGCCGGCGGCGGCTTTATCGGTCTGGAAATGGCGGAAAACCTTGCAGAAATGAGCGTTTCCGTCACCATCGTTCAGCGTCCGAAGCAGCTATTAGCACCACTGGATGCGGATATGGCCAGCTTTGTCCATGCGGAAATGCGCAGACGCGGCGTGGCTCTGCGGTTGGGTGAAACCGTCACCGGATTCCGACAGGACGGAGATTCCGTGCTGACACTGTTGGAAGAAAGTGAGCCACTGCATTCGGATATGGTGCTGCTGGCCATCGGTGTTACCCCCGATACACATCTGGCAAAGGAGGCCGGACTCAGGCTTGGTATTCGTGGCAGCATCGCTGTCAACGAGCGGATGGAAACCTCCGTGCCGGACATCTACGCTGTGGGCGATGCCGTAGAGGTCACCCATTTCGTGACTGGGCAGAAAGCGTTGATCTCGCTGGCGGGGCCCGCCAACAAGCAGGGACGCATTGCCGCTGACAATATCTGCGGCGGCAACAGCCGCTTTCACGGCTCTCAGGGTTCGTCTGTTCTGAAACTGTTTGGCTTGACAGCGGCCTCCACGGGGATCAACGAAAAGGCAGCGCAGGCAGCAGGGATCGCTTACGACAAAGTCGTATTGTTCCCGGCATCCCACGCTGCCTATTATCCCGGCGCACAATCTATGGCAATGAAGGTACTGTATGAAAAAGGAAGCCTGCGGCTGCTCGGTGCGCAGATCGTTGGCGCCGACGGTGTGGACAAGCGCATTGATGTACTGGCAACGGCCATTCACGCAAGAATGACAGCTTTGGAACTGACGGAGCTCGATCTTTCCTATGCGCCGCCCTATTCCTCTGCCAAGGATCCGGTCAATATGGCCGGTTTTATGATCGAGGATTTGGAGAGCGGGAAAGTGCGGCAGTTCCATTGGAATGAGGTTGAGGACTTGCCTTGCGATGGTAGTGCGACGCTGCTGGACATCCGTACGGAAGGCGAATATCGGCGTGGGCATTTGAATGGATTCCGCAATATTCCGCTGGATGATCTGCGGGAGCATTTGGACGAGTTAGACCGTGGTAAGCCTGTTTATGTGAATTGCCAGACAGGGCTTCGCAGTTATCTGGCCTGCCGCCTTTTGACGCAGTACGGCTTCACCTGTGCCCATCTCTCCGGCGGATACAGTTTTTATCAGGTCGTAACACAAGAGCAGCAGACAGCGCGGAGCGCTTATCCCTGCGGGATGGAGAAGATATGAGTGAAAATCTATTTGGTTTAACGGTTGCGACAGATAAAGGCTTGGATGATCTGCAATGCCAGCGCCTTTTAAGTGAAAATCGCAGGTATCAGGAAGTCAAGCAGTATTCCAAGATCAATTTGCTTCTTACTATGGGTGTGACAATCTTCCCGAAGGTTGTAGCAATGCACCATCTTCGGGCGGGCGGACACCGTGTAGGGGACATTTGCCCGTTTGCAGACTTCCTCAAAGTCCGGCAAAGCACCGTAGAGCACCTCGTCGGCAGAATAGAAGAAGTGGATATCGCCTACGCCGGTAAAATCTCCCCGAGAGCCGGAGAGCATATAGTCCGGCACATTCTCGCAGCCGTGCCGCATGATTTTTTTCACTGTCACCATGAAGGCATAGTCGATGGAGACGTCCCGTTCATTGAGCGCCTGCATCCGCGCCTTTTCCGCATCGTTCCATGGCACTTCACCGGGGGATACAACGACGATGTGTCTCGGCTGCGGCAGCGGTTCGGGTTGCGCGTTGTTGTGCGCCGCAATGCCCAGCGCCAGCGCACCGCCGGAGGAAAAACCACAGGTGCTGACATTTCCGCCACCGTACAGTGTAATCATTTTTCGATAACATTCTACACCATCGCGTATGTTTCAGTAATGCAGTGTTCCATGCAGAGCAGGTAAAATGGAAACCACACATCACAGCCGGTCTCGCGGCAGAGCTTGCGCATCACAGGCAGGTCGCCCTTATCGGGGCCGATCACCATGCCGCCGCCGAAGAAATAGAGAATCGCGCGCTCGGACGACTTCGGATGCTCCCGCACGATCAGGCAGGGAAAGCCGTTCACCGTGATCGTTTCATAATATACCTTGCGGTCGGTGGGCGTAAAAACGCCACGATGCCGGTTCTGCTTTTCAATTTCCTTTCGCAGTGCATCCTCCGGCAGGGCGAACGCCTTTTTCGTGCCGGAGAGCTTATACGCCGTGCGCAGGATGGATGCAAAAAATGCTCATGCTTTAGCCCCCTCATTTCCGCGCCGTAATGCAGAGCCAGCTTTTCTTTTTGTGTATCTGCACATCGTGAAAGCCTGCCTGCTCCAGATACGCCTTCAGCTCGGCGTCCTTGTAGATGGTCATGCCGCCGATGATCTCCGTCCACTTCTTGTCCTTGTTCGTATCGCCGTTGCTTTCGTTGCAGATGAGAAAGGTCCCGCCGGGCTTCAGCACCCGGTAAACCTCCCGGAAGCACTGCAGCAGATCGGGCCAGAAATAGACGGTTTCAAAGGCCGTTACCGCATCGAACCAGTCGCCTGCAAAGATCATATCCGCCACGCTGCCTTGCAGAACGGTGCAGCGGCCCTCCGCTACGGCGGCCTCGTTGACCTTTTTGGATTTCTCCACACTGACGGGGGAATAGTCAATGCCCTTGACAATACCCTCCGGGCATTTTTTCAGAAGTCTCTTGATGTTCGCCCCGCCGCCGCAGCCACAGTCCAGCACCCTGGCGTCCGGCGCAGCATTCAGAAATTGAAGACCCCATTGAGCCACGGCACTGTGCCCGACATTCATCATAGCGACCATGAGCTTCCCGCCAAAGCCTTCGGGCTTGCGGGTGTTTTCAAAGAATGACATATCACACCTCCGATTTCACACATTCCGCATAGGTCAGCGGGAAGGATGCCTTCAGAACAGCGCTTTTCCGCACCGTCCAGCCATTCTGACTTAGAAGGCGCAGGTATTCCGCACTCGTCCACTTGCTGTGGAGGGGAAAGCCCACACGCTTCATAAAAAATGCCCTGACCTTGCCGGAAAACGAGTTTCCCGCGTGGGTGAAGGTCGGCGCAATCAACACGCCGTCATCCTTCAGAACCCGCTTGATTTCTTGCAGGGCTTTCTCCGGCTGCGGCACGATGTGCAGCACGTTGGACACGATCACCACGTCGAAGGACTCCTCCGCATAGGGCAGGCGGAACATATCCTGCACGGAGAAGTGCAGCTTTGCCGAGCGATTATCCCGCTTTGCCTCGGCGATCATCTCTGCGGAAGCGTCCGTCGCCTCGATATGTGCCGCCGCGTTTACGATATGCTTTGCAATCAATCCCGTGCCGGCAGCAAGCTCCAGCACCGTCTTGTGCCGCACGACCGGCCGGATCAGCTTATACATCTCTTCGTATGCCGCCCGATCCTTTCGCATAAAGCGGTCGTAACGTCCGGCATTTTTGTCCCAGAAATTCTTGTGTTCCTGCATCGCTATCATTTCTTTCAATGTTAGATTAACCTAACCGACGTGTGCATCCGGGCGGTTAGATAGCGCTAACCGTTGCGCCTTGGAAAAGCCGCATCTCTGCGGCCTTCCGCTTATTTAAATAACTCCCTGCAAGCGCCGTATACCAGCGTTTCCAGCACCTGTGGGTATAGCTCCCCGATCTGCTCCTTGTGAGAAACGGTGAGGATCAGTCCCCGCACCGTCGCGGCAGCCAAAGAAGCGCCGCGCCTTGGCATCAAATCATATTTTTCCAAGAGCTGACGAATATGCGTTTCGCCATCGTGGTAATGGACATTTTTGACATCCTCCGGCAGTCTCTGCAAAAGCAGCTTCGCATCGTTTTCAATGAAAACCATGTCGCCGGTATCGGACAGCCTCCGGCAGACGGCAAGAACCGCCTTTGCCGCACGCCCCGATGTTGGCAGGCCGCCATTTCTGTGCAACGCCTGGTCAGCCACCCCGTAAAGCTCGGAGTGGATACTTTCCAGAACCGCAAAGAAGGCCATCTCCTTGGATTCGTAGAATTTATAGAACGAACCTTTTGCGATACCGACAGCCTTTGTCAGTTGATCCACTGAGGTTTTCTTCATCCCCAGTGTGACGGCGCAGCGTCTTGTTTCCTTCAGCAGCGCCTTGTGAAGCTGCTCAGTCTCGTAATCGGTAAAAGCCAAGGTCGCGCCCTCCCTGAAATATGACCATTTCGGTTCTTCTGGTCATATTATACCGCGTTTTTTCTGGTTTGCAAGAGGTGCGGGGAAAAACATACGCATTTTAACAAAAAATTATTTTCCCTTAACACATTATTTCATGGAGGCGCTTCTCTTCCTTTGGCAAAGAAGTGCACCCCCCTAAAATCAAAAATGCACCCCCCCTCCAAACCGTAATTGCACCCCCTTAACGGGTTTCTATCAAAATTAGAGTCATTTGCCACGAAGTGCGGTAGTCCATGATACAATGGGCTACCGTACTTTTTTATTTTCCTATTAAAAAAATGCCGTGATACGGGAAAATCCAGACAAGAGGGTGCAAAAGCCCGGCCGGTCTGGATTTTTCTTTATTCGGAGAACTTCTTTCCTCAAGCCGCTCTTGCACCCCCTAATGAGAAAAATCAAAATGTTCTATCTGCTTTGACTAATCATCATTGCCATGTTTTAGCCTGTTATTTCGTTTTGCAGAGTAATGCGCATCAGAAAGTATGTGTCAGCATTTTGAAAATACACATCGCAGTTATAGCCCTTCAATTTCCGGCAAGCGGAAAGAGCATCAACGGTATTTCTGCCAAGTCGGCTGGAGCTTTTACTACCCCTGTCCGTCTCCGGCAGACGCTCCCGCCTCCATACGCCCTTGGTTAGCCCTCGCTAACCCTTCATATAGCCCATTTCCCGGACATTTCTCATCTTTGTCCTCCTGTCACACACATTCTTCTTCGTGTAGTAAGTCATTCGGCGAACCGATTCGGTATTCCATTTTTGAAAAAACTGTTAAATTCGGCAAAAATGCGCCCGCATAAGAGAATAATTTCAATAAAAATTTCGCCAAAATATATTTCTCATGAATTGCAATCTCTTCCAAATCGTGCTATGATTGGTAAAACCATACTTGCTCGGTATGCAGCAGGGCAGCCGCTTCCGGCACACCGTATGGTCAATTCTAACCGGCTGACGCCGGGGAAAGAGAGAGTGTGCTTATGAAACACGCAAAGCCCATGAAGCGGGCATTGTCCGTGCTGCTGGCTCTGGTTCTGAGCCTGAGTCTGGTCACGCCCACCTGGGCCGCCGCCAAGACGCCTGCCAGCGGCACCGGCAACGGCCTCACCTGGGAAAAGATCGACAACCGTTCCACCGATCTGCGTTTGGATAAGAACAACGCTGAGAAGGTGGAGCAAGACACTCCGGAATATGCAGACACCGACGTAGTCCGTGTCTCCATCGTTCTGAAAGATGCCTCCACGCTGGCGAAGGGTTACTCCAGCGAGGATATCGCTACCAATTCTGCGGCCATGAAGTACCGCCAGAAGCTGGAGACCAAGCAGGAGAAGATGGCTAAGACCATCTCCAAAAAGGCTCTGGGCGGTGAGGCTCTGGACGTGGTCTGGAACCTGACTCTGGCGGCCAACATCATCTCCGCCAATGTGGAATACGGCCAGATCGAAAAGATCGAAAAGATCTCCGGCGTCGAGGCCGTGCTCATTGAGACCCGCTACGAGCCCTGCGTGGTGAAGGACAATGAGACCACCGATCCCAACATGGCTACCTCCGGCAGCATGATCGGCTCCCATGTGGCTTGGGCGGACGGTTATACCGGCGCTGGCTCCAAGGTAGCCATCATCGATACCGGTGCTGACACCGACCATCCCTCTCTGGATCCCGATGCCTTCACCTATGCCGTGAAGGACAGCGGCGTCACGCTGATGGCCGCCGCCGATTTGACGGATGCCATTCTGGAGCAGCTGAATGCCTCCAAGAAGATGCCCGGCGTCACCGCTGACCAGCTGTACGTCAACGCCAAGATCCCCTACGGCTTCAACTACGTGGATGACGATCTGGATATCACCCACGCCAACGACAAGCAAGGCGACCACGGCTCCCACGTCACCGGTATTGCCGCCGGCAACCGCTATATCAAGAACGAGGACGGCTCCTTCTCCCCCGCTCTGGATACCGCCCTGACGCAGGGCGTGGCTCCGGATGCTCAGGTGTTCGTTATGAAGGTGTTCGGCACCAACGGCGGCGCTAAAGACTCCGACTACATGGCCGCCATTGAGGACGCCATCCTGCTGGGTGCTGATTCCGTGAACCTGTCTCTGGGCAGCGGCAACCCCGGCACCTCCCGCAACTCCTATGCCGCCTATCAGGCCATCATGGAGAACATCACCAAGAGCGGCACCGTGGTGTCCATCTCCGCCGGCAACTCCGGCAACTGGTTCGAGAACACTGCCAACGGCTATCCCTATGCCGAGAGCAACAGCTGGACCACCACCGGCTCCCCCGGCTCCTACACCAACTCTCTGGGCGTTGCCTCCGTAGATAACGTGGGCGGCACCGGTGATTACGTGGAAGTGGCCGGCAAGAAGCTCTTCTACACCGACACCACCAGCGCTCCCATCCAGGCTCTGACAACTCTGGCCGGTGAGCAGCAGTTCGTGTATGTGGACACCGCCGGTAATGCCGAGGATTTTGCCGCCGTAAAGGATATCCTCACCGGTAAGATCGCCATCTGCAACCGTGGCTCCATCGCCTTCACCGATAAGGGCAACAACGCCATCTCCAACGGTGCCATTGCCCTGATCGTGGCCAACAACGAGCCCGGCACCATCAGCATGGTTACCGATGGCTATAACTACACGGCCCCCTATGTCTCCATGCTGCAGGCCGACGGCGAGTACATCAAGGCCAGCTCCGAGAAGCACACCACCGATTCCGGTCTTGTGTACTACACCGGCACCATGACCGTGGGTGCTTCCGCCGCTGTCAACCATGCCTCCGCCGACTACTACACCATGAGCAGCTTCTCCAGCTGGGGCGTTCCCGGTTCTCTGGAGATGAAGCCCGAGATCACCGCCCCTGGCGGCAACATCTACTCCCTGAAGGACGGCGGTACCTATCAGAATATGTCCGGTACCTCCATGGCCGCTCCTCAGATCACCGGTATGGCCGCTCTGGTGGCTCAGTACATCCGTGAGAATAACCTCACCGAGCAGACCGGCCTCACCGCCCGTCAGCTGGCCCAGTCCCTGCTGATGTCCACCGCCGAGCCCATGGTGGAGGATTACGGCGAGTATGGCACCGGCTACTATCCCGTGCTGCGTCAGGGCGCCGGTCTGGCCAATGTGGCCAATGCCATCGCCTCCGGCACCTACATCATGATGGATGATGGTGCCAACGCCGGCGCTGCCGACGGCAAGGTCAAGGTGGAGTTGGGCGACGATCCCGCCCGCACCGGCAAGTACTCCTTCGGCTTTACCATCTACAATCTGGAGGACGAGGCTGCTTACTTTGATCTGAGCGCCGACTTCTTCACGCAGGATCTGATGGCCTCCGACGGTGTGTACTTCGAGGATACCTGGACCGCACCCGTGGCCTCCAATGTCAATTGGACCGTGGACGGCGATCTGGTAGACCTCTCTGACAATGACGCTCTGAAGAACTGCGACTTTAACGGCGACGGCAAGATCAATGCCGACGACGGTCAGGCTCTGCTGGACTATGTCACCGGCGTACGTGCCGACATCGAGCACAAGGACGCCGCTGACTTCGACAGCGACAACGGCATCGATACCTACGACGCTTACCTGTTCTTCAAGCAGCTGAGCACCGCTCCCGTGGTAATCCCCGCCGGCGGCAGCCTCCATGTCACCGCCGATGTGACTCTGCTGGGTCTGGACGCCTACGACAAGGCCAGCGACAACACCGGCACCTATGTGGAGGGCTACGTGTTCGCCAATGAGCTGACCACCGCTGAGGGTGAGCTGGGCGACAGCCACTCCATCCCCGTGCTGGGCTACTACGGCAGCTGGACCGATTCCTCCATGTTCGATATCGGCAGCTACATTGAGTATGCCAACGAGCTGGAGACCCGTGTCCCCTATATGTACGCCTACAATGGCGCCAGCTCCGTGAACAATCAGGCTCTGACCATCCGTGCCGTGGGCGAGACCGATGCCTACTACTTCGGCGGCAACCCCTTCGGTCTGGATGACTTCTATGATGCCTCCCGTGATGCCATCAACCCGGAGATCAATAACTTCTACCGGATGACCTTCACCGCCATCCGCAACGCCGCCGCTTCCCACCTGACCATCACCGACGGCAGCGGCAAGGTGCTCTCCAATAGTGATCTGGGTGCAGTGAACTCCGCCTACTATTACAGCAACGGCGGTACTTGGCGCAGCACCAAGTACACCCTGAACATGGGCACTACCCCCAACGCAGCCGACGGCACCTACCTGAATGTGGACCTGACTCTGGCCCCTGAGTACTACGTCAGCTACGACAAGGACGGCAACGCCACCGTGGATTGGGATGCTCTGTCCGACGGCGCTACCATGCACTATGGCATGGTCGTGGATAAGACGGCTCCCACCGTCTCCAACGTGAATCTGGGCACCGACGCCGACGGCAATAAGGTTCTGACCTTCTCCGCCAGCGATGACCAGTATCTGTCTGCTGTGGCCCTGCTGGACTACGACAAGGGCGGCATCGTCGCTGTGAACGCCGGTTCTCCCGAGGGCGCTGCCAAGGGTGCCAGCCAGAACTTCACCCTGTCTCTGGGCGATTCTACGGCTACCCATCTGCTGCTGCAGGTGTACGACTACGCTGAGAACTACGTCACCTACAAGCTGAACCTGAACCCCGATGAGCTGGCCGGTGATGTCACCGTGAAGCTCAACACCGAGGCCCTGACCCTTTACAAGGGCAACGTCGCCAAGCTCACCGCCAGCGTGGAGCCCTTCGGCGTACAGCCCGACACCGTGACCTGGTCCTCCGACAACACCGACGTGGCCACCGTCAATGATAACGGTCTCGTCACCGCTGTGGGCAAGGGTACTGCCAACATCACTGCCACCTCCGCGAAGAATCCCTCCGTCAGCGCCACCTGCGTGGTCACTGTCAAGGCGGTGGAGGTCACCCTGAACGGCGCTCTGCAGGATGCCAAGGGCAAGGCTGAACTCTTCACCTGGGATTTGGGCAACGATGCCACTTGGACCGCCGGTTCCGAGCTGGAAGCCGGTTCCGTGAGTGCCACCACTCTGGATGATGACAACAACACCCTGCTGCTGTTGGATGGCGACAGCTACAACATGCACGAGGTAGATCTGGCCACCGGCAAGAACCTGCACACTTGGAATGGTATCGACGGCGGCAACGGCAGCAATCTCCCCCTGTTCGATATCGCTCACAGCTACCTGTACTCCGGTGAACAGAACGGCACCAACATGGTTTGGATCTACGGCTACTATGTCTCCTCCCTGCAGCATCCCGATGAGCTGAGCGCCAGCGCTTACAGCTTCCAGACGGATCTGGCTATGGAAGGCGCTACCTTCTTCACCGCCATTGCCAATATCGGCGCTTTCTATGTGAATGTCGGCGGCAGCAAGGCCCCTGCCGATGTGTATCTGGCTCTGGACGATGCCGGCAACATCTGGACGCTGGCATATGTCTACTACAACAACGAGGTCGGCCTGTACACTCTGGGCGATGTGGAAAAGACCACTCTGCCTGAGCTGAGCTATCCCGGCTTCGACCAGAGCAACTCCTCCATGGCCTCTCTGGTCTATGCCGAGGAGGATGGCGGCGATGTGCTGTATCTGTCCTACTTCAACGGCGAGACCAACGACATCTATCGTCTGGCCTATTCCACCGACGACGGCGACACCCATTACTGGGATGCCAGTCTGTTGGGCGACGTGGGCAGCGAGGTGTGGCCTGCCACTCTGTACTCCGCTGTTCCCGCCGCCTCCGGCGAGGCCGGTAACAACGCTGTCACCGTGAAGAATGCTCTGGGCGATGTGACTCTGGATGCCGCCTCCGCTATGGTGGAGACGCAGGCCAAGGCCCTGACTCCTGCCTCTGTCACCGGCAGCCTGAACACTGCCAACGGCGAGGGTACCGGTGCTGTCAAGCCCGCCGATGCCGAGACCACGACCCCCGTTTCCTCCATCACTGTCTCCGAGGATGAAAAGACCGTCACCGTCACCGTGGTTCCCAAGAACGACGATGTCACCACCAACGGCCTCTTCACCGTGGACTATGACGCCAGCGTCCTGACTCTGGCCGACGTCACCTTCGCCTCTCAGTACTCCTCTCACAAGGATGCCGACGGCAAGGTCACGCTGGGCTATGTGGATGTGGACGGCCTGCAGGCCGGTACCGCTGTGGCGACCCTGACCTTCACCGTCAGCGATCCCACCGCCGTGGATACCTCCACCGCCGTCACCGTCCACCAGACGGAGATCAACGATCAGACTGTGGACGTCACCGAGGATCTCACCGCTGACCTCCATCAGGACACCAAGGTCGTGAACGCCAAGCCCGCCACCTGCACCGAGGACGGCTACACCGGTGATACGGTCTGCGCCGCCTGCGGTAAGGTCCTGGCTAAGGGCGAGGTCATCAAGGCTCTGGGCCACGACTACAAGGATGGCACCTGCACTCGCTGCGGCGATAAGCAGCCCGGCGTCAACACCGGCGACAACAGCACCATGACCATGTGGACCATGTCCGCTGTGATGGCTCTGGCCGGCGCCGCCGTACTGGTCCTGCGCAGCCGCAAGGAGAAGTACGAGGGCTGACCCCTAAGTCTCCGCAGTATCATCTGCCATAAGATCAGCCCTCCGGCGAAAGCCGGAGGGCTGTCTTTCATGTATCCGCAGTACCATCGCCGGCAGGCGTGTTTGCCCTGATTCATCGATGGTACTCCACACACAAAGGCTGTGGGCAAAAGCCCGCTGCCTTTTCTCATTTTTTCAGTTCAAAGCTCCCGGCCCATCAAAACACCGCCACGATGCCGCTGACATCGTCGCCGGGCTTCAACCGGGGATAGCGGTTGCAGCGGCTGTCCGCCGCCTCCCGCTGCCGCAGCTGCCGATACAGCTCCTGCAAGCACGGCTCCTCCGCTCCCAGCAGAGCCTCCCGCTGGCCGGAAAAGCCGTCGGAGAACAGCACCACTCGGGAGAGTTCTTCCCTCCGGTACACCCGATGAGTGCCGTGCCGGGCCGCCTCCGGGGCGAAGCCTGCAATCCAGTAGCCTCCCGGCCGGTTCATCATCCGCCGGTGCCGCAGCAGCATCTCTCGCACCTCCGGCAGCTGCCGTGCCTCGATGACGTCGATACCTCGCTCCCGGTGCAGACGGCACATCTCCGCCACCACAGCGCCGTCCAGACGGCTCACCGCCTCCTGGGACACCAACTCCGGCCCACGCCCGTCCCGGAAGCGTACCCCGGCGGCGCAGTCCCCCAGCACGAATACCTCCACCTGCTCCCCCGTCTCCCGGAGGATCGCCAGCGCCGCCGAGACGCCCTCTGTCTCCGGCGGAACACCGCATCGCCGCCGAAGGGTCTCAATGCCCGCCGCCACCATGTGGGGCAGATCCTCCCCCTCTGCACCGACCACGGCATCCGCCAACAGGCGGACATACTCCCGCACCTCCGGCACACGGGGATCCTTCACCAGCGGTGTGGAGCCGTCCACCACCATGGCGATGTCCTCTCCCAGCCGGATATAGTCCTGATTCTCCGCTGCGCCGGGGCAGCAGAGCTGCTGTGTGATGTTCATGCCTTCTCCTTCCGTTCCGCCAGCAGTGTCCGGACAATGCGTTCCAGATAGTCGCCGCCCGGCTCCGTGGCGTCCACATACTGCATCCCGCCCAAGCTCAGCTCCATGCCCGGCGTCAGCTCCACATCGTCCAAGTTCACCCGCAGGATGGGCTTGCCGCAGTGCAGAGCGTAGTTGATCTCATTGCGGACAAAGCCCGGCTGGATGGACTCGTGAGAGGCAAACAGCAGCACCTGCCACGAATCCCGTATCTTCTCTGCGATGAACTCCCGGAAATCGCTGCCGGCCTCGATGCCGTCGTCGTACCACAGTCGGATCCCCCGCTGCATCAGCTGCTCCACTATGGGGTACACCCGGTCGCTGTTGACGTGGGCATAGCTGACGAAGCAGTATGGCTCTGCTCCCTCATAAGCCTTCGGTCCCCGCCCCGGCACAAAGGTCTTGGGCTTAGGCAAGGACGGCACAGATCTGCGCAGCTTCTCCATCTCTCCCTGAAAGTACTCCCGCTGCTCCTGCAGCAGGATCACCGTCTCGCAGTGGCGATAGTCCAGCAGCCGCAGGGCGTAGTCCTTCCGGGCGGAGCTCTCCGTGGCAACGGCCTTGTTGATAAGGCTGTACGCCTCGGCGTAGCGGCCCTGCTGGGCCACCACACGGGCCTTGGTGCAGTAGAACTTGGCATAGGCCGGGTCCAGCCGGATGGCATCCTCCACTGCTCGCTCCACGTCGTCATAGTACTCTCTGCGCACCTGCTCCCGCATCTCTCCCCGGCTCTTTTCGCAGGTGTAGACGAACAGATGGGCGAACAGATGCAGATACCCTGCATTGTCCCGGTGCTGCCGTGCGTCCTCACGGGCCAGCTCCAGCAGCTCCAGCGCATCGAAGAAGGTCTCCGCCTCCAGCTGGAACAAAATCAGCAGATGGTGATAGGAGGGGTGTCCCGCAAAGTGTGGATTCTCCTCGAACAGCGCCTGCAGCTGCTGATAGTCCTTCCGATTGCGGTAGATGATGGTCAGGGCATAGAAGGCCCGGTAGGCCAGATTCTCCTCCCCCTCCGCCACCAGCTGCCTCAGCTGCTGCACCAGCTGGGCGTCCATATGCCTGGTGCAGAAGGTGGACAGATCTGCCTCAAACTCCCGTGAGCACTCCTCCTCATGGGCCGTCAGTGCGCTTATCAGCTCCTGCATGGCGCTCCCCCTCTCGCAGTGATTCTTCTCCCCGGATTCTACCACATTCGTCTCCGATTGGCAACCACGCAAAAGCATCGACGGCCCCACAGACCGCCGGTGCTCTCTGTCATTTTACCCCGCTAAACAAATCCCACGGATACACCTGCGGCGGCGGACACGTCACATCCACCGGCTTCCCGGTGACGGGATGCCGGAAGCCCAGATGATACGACCACAGCGCCGCCGTGCAGCCGGGAGCCTTGCTGCCGTAACGGATATCCCCCAGCAGCGGCAGCCCACGGGAGGCGAACTGCACCCGGATCTGATGGGTGCGCCCCGTATAGAGCTGCACCCGCACCAGCGACAGCTCCTCCGTGCGCCCCACCTCCTCATAGGAGAGCCGGGCCTCCCGGACGCCCTTACGCATCCGCTTCACCACATAGCTCTTGTTGTGGGAGGCGTCCCGGAACAGCAGATCCGTCAGCGTGGCGGCCGGCTCCCGGGGATGCCCCCGCAGCACCGCCAGATACTCCTTGGTGATCTCATGAGCGGCTATGGCCGTCGTCAGCCTGCCCGTGACCTCCCGTCGCCGGGACAATACCATCACTCCTCCCACGATCCTGTCCAGCCGATGCACCGTGGCGATATAGTCGGGCTTTCCCGCCTGCCGGTAGTGCTCCGCCAGCATCCGTGGCAGGGATCGCCCGCTCTCGCTGTCTTCCGACAGCACCCCCACCGGCTTCACGCACACCACCAGATAGGGATCCTCATAGAGGATCCGCGGCTCCTCCGCCATACCATACACCTCCGCTCATAAAAAGCGGGCCTGCCCTTAGGGCAGACCCGCCCGTCTATCATTTTTCAGCGTCCTCTTCTGCCGCCCCGGTAGGAGCTGCTCCGATACCGTCTGCCACTGCGGCTGCCGTAGCGCCGGTTGCGGCGGAACACCTTCGCCCAAAGCACCAGCAGGATCACCAGCAGCACCAGTACCACCAGCGCCACCTTCACAATGGTGCGGGAGAGGAACTCCTCCACCGCCGCCTTGGCCACCAAAAACCGGGAGGCGCTGACGTCCGCCTGCGCCAGCAGCGGCACCGTGACGCACACCTGCCCGTTGTAGGAGATGGTCAGGGTCCCCATCTCCTGCCCCCGGGTGATGGGAGCATCCGCCACCTCATTTTTCAGCGTCACCGTCTGCTCCAGCTGATCCTTCGTCACGTCGGAGGGCAGGAACGCCTCGGCGTTCTCCGCCGGATAGAGCATCACGCAGTCCGTCTCCTTGGACAGGGCCACCGGCTGGCGGAATATGTCCTCCGTGGAGACCACCAGCTGCTTGCTGAAGTTGTTGTAGCCGTAGTCATAGAGCCGTGCGCTCTCGGAAAAGCTCTCGATATGAGTCCCCTCGCCCTCGGCGCCCAGCACCACCGCCACCAGCCGCTTGCCGTCCCGCAGGCAGCTGGACACCAGACAGTACCCCGCCTCCGGCGTGGAGCCGGTCTTGCCGCAGTCCACCCCGTCATAGAGATAATCCAGAATACGCCAGTTGGAGAGCAGCGAGTTGGTGGTGTGCAGTTCCCGTGCCTCGGACTTGTTGGTGGCCGGCACCTCATAGGCCACGGAGCCGGTGATGGTCATGAAGGTCTCATGCTTCATGGCCTCCCGGAAGAATAGATAGATATCGTAGGCGGTGGTATAGTGGTTCACATCGTGCAGGCCGTTGGTGTTGGCAAAGTGGGTGCCGGTGCAGCCCAGCTCCTGCGCCCGCTGGTTCATCAGCTCCACAAAGGTCTCACGGGAGCCGGATACTGTCTCCGCCAGAATGTCCGCCGCCTCGTTGGCGGACACCAGCAGCAGGCAGTACAGCAGCTGTTCCACCGTCAGCACCTCGCCCTCCTCGATGCCGGCGGAGCTGCCCTCCGGGTCCTGATCGTTCACCACCGCCGATGCGGTGATGGGCTGGTCCAGAGACAGCTTCCCGGCGTCCACGGCCTCCAGCGTCAGCAGGGCCGTCATCACCTTGGTGATGCTGGCGGGGTATTCCCTCTCCTGCTCATTCTGCCCAAAGATGATCCGCCCCTCATCGGCGTCCACCAGTACGGCCGCCTTGGCCTTGATCTCCAGCGCAGGCAGGGCGTAGGCCTGCGGGGTCAGCATCAGACTGACCATCAGCACGGTCAGCAAAAAAACAGATAGAATACGGCGAATTTTCATAGTAATTTTTCTCCATCTATGCTATAATGAGTCTATCTACCATCCGTAAGCAGGAGCCGGCCCTCATGCTCTCCGCCGGTATCAGCGGCCGTCAGCGGGGCAGCCCCCCTTCCGGCCGCAGGGTCGCTTTCCTCTTATTATAACAAAAATCGACCGGGAGTCAACTGCGGAAAAATGGGAAAGATCACAAAAACAGAAAAATATCTGCTGCTTCTGACGGCCATCTTCCTTCTGTGTCTGGCGCTGCTGTATTTCACCGACCACCGCAGCGCCGGCGGCGGGGACTACACCGTCACGCCCCAGTATACAGCGCAGGAGCCGGAGGCTCCCGATCCTCCCACCGTCCCCGGCAAGGTGAACATCAACACCGCCGACGCCGCCCAACTGGAAGCGCTGGACGGCATCGGGCCCACACTGGCCCAGCGCATCGTGGCCTATCGGGAGGAGCACGGCCTCTTTGCCGATATCGAGTCCATCATGGATGTCAACGGCATCGGTGAGGGCATTTTTGAAACCATCCGGCAGCAGATCACCGTGGAGGACGATACATGAAAATACTGGTAGTAGACGACGAAAAGCTCTTGGTCAAGGGCATCAAATTCAATCTGGAGAACGAGGGCTACCAGGTCCTCACCGCCTACGACGGTACCTCCGCCGTGGAGCTGGCCCGTCAGGAGACGCTGGACCTCATCATTCTGGACCTGATGATGCCCGGCCTCTCCGGCAGCGAGGCCTGCATGAAGATACGGGAATTTTCCGACGTTCCCATCATCATGCTCACCGCCCGCAGCGAGGACGCCGACAAGATCATGGGCTTTGCCTGCGGGGCCGACGACTATGTCACCAAGCCCTTCAACATTCTGGAGCTGAAGGCCCGCATCCGGGCGCTGCTGCGGCGCTCCTCCGGCCAGAGCCGTCCGGCAGCCCAGCCGGATCCGGAGCTGCTGACGGTGGGTGACCTGACGCTGGACACCCGCCAGCGGGTGGCCATCCGGGACGGCAAGGCCATCGACCTCACCGCCAAGGAGTACGATCTGGTGGAGCTGCTGATGAAAAATCCCCGGCGGGTATACAGCCGAGAAAGCCTGATGGATCTGGTGTGGGGCTACTCCTACGCCGGGGACTATCGCACGGTGGATGTCCACATCCGCCGCCTGCGGGAGAAGCTGGAGCGTGTTCCGGCGGAGCCCGCCTATATCATCACCAAGTGGGGAGTGGGTTACTATTTTGCCGGGGAAGATCAGCCTACAATTTAAGTTCGGCCTGAGCTATATTCTGGTAATTCTGGCGGTGCTGATGCTGCTGAATACCTACCCCCTTCTGGTGTCCCAGAATCTGGTATTCCGCACCAAGCAGACCGCCATGGTCGGCAGCGTCAAGATCGCCGAGGCGGCCCTGTCAGGTCTGGCCGACCTGACGGAGGACAACGTGGCCCAGGCTATGTCCGCCGTGGAGGAGACCGGCGTCTCCCGTGTGCTGGTCACGGACACCGCCGGGCGCATCCTCTATGACACCCGTGAGGGGGACAACGCCCGTGGACTCTACGCCTTTTATACGGAGATCGCACAGGCCCTGCGGGGCAACGACACCTTTTACTGCCGCTACGACGGCGAGGCATTCCTGAGCCGGGGTGCCTCCCCGGTGGTGTACCACAACCAGATCGTGGGAGCGGTCTACGCCTACGAGTACGACACCGTACAGGCGGAGTTGCTGCGGAGCTTCCAGACCAATATCATGCGCATCTCTCTTCTGGTGGCCCTGTTCGTGCTGTTCCTCAGCGCTCTGCTCTCCCGGATGTTCACCCGCCGCATCAGCGACCTGCTGCAGGCCATCCGTCAGGTGCGGGAGGGGGCTTACAGTCACCGGGCCAAGGTGACGGGCTCCGACGAGATCGCCCAGCTGGCAGCGGAGTTCAACAGCCTCACCGACCGTCTCCAGCGCACAGAGAGCGCCCGCCGCCAGTTTGTCTCCGATGCCAGCCACGAGCTGAAAACGCCGCTGGCGGGTATCCGCCTGCTGACGGACTCCATTCTTCAGACCGACGACATGAACGCCGAGACCACACGGGAATTTGTGGCGGACATCGGCGAGGAGGCTCAGCGTCTGACCCGTATCACCGAGGATCTGCTGCGCCTGACCCGGCTGGACAGCGGTGCAGCCGCCGAGCCTGCGCCGGTGGCGGTGGCCCCGGTGCTGCGCCGGGTGGTACGGATGCTGGCGGTGGTGGCACGGGAGCAGGAAACCACTCTCTCCTACGAGGCGGACGAGTCCGCCGTGGTGCTGGCCACCGAGGACGATCTGCACCAAATTCTATATAACCTTATGGAAAACGGCATCAAATATTCCGGCCACATGGGCTTTGTCCACACCGCTCTGACGGTGGAGGGCGGAGACGTGGTGATCCGGGTGGAGGACAACGGCGTCGGGATCTCCGACGAGGATATGCCCCACATTTTCGAGCGCTTTTACCGGGTGGACAAGGCCCGCTCCCGTGAGGTGGGCGGCACCGGTCTGGGCCTGAGCATCGTCAGCGATACGGTGCGCCGCCGGGGCGGCACGGTGTCCGTGGCCCACCGCCCCGCAGGACAGGGTACCCTCTTCACCGTCCGTCTGCCCCAGGTCACAGAGGAAGGAGGGAGCGCATGAAGCGGCTTCTCGCAGCTCTGCTGACATTTTTTGCGCTGCTGGCCCTCACCGGCTGCGGCGGCTCCTCCTCTGACGGTCCTCACCTGCTGCTGTATTATCCCGCCCCCTCCGGCGGCTCCCCCGGCGGCGATGCCATCGTCAGCCGCAGTGTCGACTGGGCCGCCAACAGCACTCTCCCCGCCGAGCAGCAGGTGCGCCGGGTGGTATCCCTTCTGCTGGAGGACAGCGCCGACGGCAGTCTGGAAAGTCCCATCCCTGCCAGCACCCGGCTACTGGCTTGTCAGGTCTCCGACGGCGCTGCGTGGGTGGATTTCTCCAGCGCCTACGGCCAGCTGTCCGGCATGGAGCTCACCATTGCCGACTACTGCGTAACCCTGTCCCTGTCCCAGATCGTGGGCATCTACTCCGTCCGCATCACCGTCAACGGCACGGAGCTTGTCTACCGGGACAGCAACATCTTTCTGGCCGGGGACGTGCTGATGACCAGTCAGGATGACGTGGTGCAGAACCTCTCCCTGCGGCTCTACTTCCCGGATCGGGAGACTGGAGAGCTGACGGCGGAGGAGCGCCTGCTGACGGTCTACGAGGGCGAAAGTCAGGCGGAGGTGATCCTGTCGGCCCTGAAGGCCGGGCCGGAGAGTGAGAGCCTGTCTCCCCTGCTGCCCACCGGCTTTGCGGTGCTGACGGTACGCACCGAGGGCGGCATCTGCTACCTGAACCTCCCCAAGGGGGATCAGTACCTGATGCCGGAGGACGAGACGGAGCAGCAGCGCATGGTGCAGGGCTTGGTGAATTCCCTGTGCTCTGCCCGTGGTGTCCGGCAGATACAGCTTCTGCTGGACGGCGAGGTAGCCTCCTCCTTGGGCAGCGTGGAGATCAGCCAGCCCTTCTCCCCCATCCGATAAATCCTTCACCCGGAATCTCACATTTTCAATCGTAAGGAGAACATCATGTCTGCTGCTAACGGCACACAGCGGGATATTGGCCTGGATCTGACCAGGATCCTGGCCTTTCTGGCCGTCCCGTCTGTCCATTTCTTTCTGAATTCCACCTACTCTGACACGGCCATCGTCGGCCCCCGCATGGCACTGATGACCGTCATGCGTACCGCCTTTATGGTCTGCGTTCCCCTGTATATGCTGCTCTCCGGCTACCTCTCTGCGGAAAAGCACATCCCTCTGACCCGCTCCGGTCTGCTGGGGTATTACAAAAAGCTTCTCCCCATTTTCCTCACCTACGCCCTCTCCACCGGGGTCATCCTGCTGTATCGGGTGCTATGGCTGGGAGAGGAGCAGACCATCCGCAGCGCCGTGAAGAATCTGCTGAGCTTCCAGCAGTATTCGTGGTACATGAATATGTACTTCGGGCTGCTGCTTCTGACGCCGTTTCTCAATGCCCTGTGGCAGAGTCTCGCCACCCCCGCCGCCCGGCGGGCCCTGCTGGCGGTGCTGTTGGTACTGACCGTGCTGCCCGGTATGGTCAATATCTACAATCTGCATAGTGCCGAGACCCTGCTGCATCCGTGGCTCAGCACCTCCTATGACCAGCTGGTGCCAGACTGGTGGCAGCGGCTCTATCCCATCACCTATTACTTTTTAGGGGGCTATCTCCGGGCCCATGTGGACATCAAGCGCCTGCGGACCGGGCGGCTGGCGGCCCTTCTGCTGCTGGCAGTGCTGTGCTTCGGCGGCTACAACGTCTGGCGCAATCAGGGCATCCCCTTCGTCTGGGGCAGCTGGTGCGACTGGGGGAGCCTGCAAAACGTGGTGGACACGGTGCTGGTATTTCTTCTGCTGAACTCCATCCGATATTCCACCCCCCCTACTTCCATTGCACGTTTTACCGGCTATCTCTCCAAGCTGACCCTCGGTGCTTATCTGGTGTCGTGGATACCGGACAACTACCTGTACACCATGCTGAAAGCCGCCGTCCCCTCGGTGACGGATCAGCTGAACTACTTCCCTCTGACGGTGGGCGGCACCATCCTCATCTCCCTGCTGCTGGCCGCCGTGGTGGAGTGCTGCGTCTCGCTGCTGATGCGTCTGCTCCGCCGCTCCGCCAAGGTGCGAACCGCCGGCACAGCTCAGGCATAGGATGATGCGGGGGCAGCGCCGGTCAGGGATTTTCCCCGGCGGCGTATAAATCCGGCGGCTGCGTGGGAGAATGAAGTTGACCCGCTGCGGCGGGTACTTCTTCCGGCGGAGTGTGGACTTTGTGGATACCAATGTCAGACGTGGAGAGATCTACTATGCCGATCTCAGCCCTGTGGTGGGCAGTGAGCAGGGTGGCGTGCGTCCGGTGCTCATCGTGCAGAACGACACCGGCAACCGCCACAGCCCCACCGTCATCGCAGCGGCCATCACCTCCCAGACGGGGAAGGCCAAGCTGCCCACCCATATCGAGGTGGCGGCCCAGTGCTGCGGCCTGCCCAAGGATTCGGTGATCCTGTTGGAGCAGATCCGTACGCTGGATAAGCGGCGGCTGCGGGAGCGGATGGGTAAGGTGGACGGAACGGTGATGCAGCGGGTAGACGCCGCCATTGCCGTGAGCTTCGGACTGTCCAACAGCCGTCTGGTATGACGCTACATACCGGACGGAGCATAAAAGGGAGGGCCAGTGCATAGAATGCGCTGGCCCTCCCTTTTTATTTGTTGTGGGGGAGATCAGCTTTCGCCCGCCGGAAAATACCTCTCATCCTGTCATTCCGAAACCAGTCCGCAAACTGGTCGTGGGAATCCGCATTTCTTAGCGGTAGACGCACAGGTCCCGTCATCAGAGTGGGAGCGGCAGCGGGTCTGTTGCTGCGTCAATCCCCCTTACGTCCCCTATCGAATGAAACTCTTGAAGGCAAAGGAAGTCCAGAAACCATCGGTGTCTGCTGGCTCTTTCGCCTACTTTTCCAGCTGCTGGGAAAAGTGGGCCGCCGGAGGCACGTTCCTTATGCAAAATGCTCCACTGAAAGGAGGTCACCATGGAAAATCGAACCACCCTGCGCTGGGGCGCACAGGAGGTAGGCCGCCTGACGGCGGCGCCGGAGGGAGCAGACACCTGCTTCCGGGCAGAATACCGGCTGACGGAGGGCCTGTGGCGGCTCTACGCTGTGGGCCGTCAGAACCGGCTGCTGCTGGGCTGCGCCGAGGGCGGGCAGGGTATCCTCCAGCGGCGATTCTCCCGGCAGCTGACGGAGGGGCTGGGAGCGCTGCTGGGCGGGGCAGCGGAGCCGGTATCCGCCCCGGAGGATTGGCGTCCCGTATGGGCCGGAGAGTTTCCCGGACTGGCACTGCCGGAGGGCGCTCTGTGCCGCCGGGTCGGGCGGCGGCGGTATCTGGCCCTGCCCTTCCGGGAGGACGGCCCCTTCCCGCTGACGGGGCTGTTCTGTCTGGCCAGTGTCCGAACCCTTCGGGGCCGGGAGTGGGCCATTTTTGCACTGGAGGACCGGGAGACATAAAAAATTTACATTTACGCTACCATATCTTGTAGGAATGTGGTATACTACTCCCAAACTGGCGGACTATCCGCCGAAAAACGGGAGGCGGAAGCATATGAGATGTCCCTATTGCGGATTCCGGGAGAGTAAGGTCGTGGATTCACGGCCCGCCGACGAGGGCAGCAGCATTCGCCGCAGGCGGGAGTGCCTGTCCTGCGAGAAGCGTTTCACCACCTACGAGACGGTGGAGAGCCTGCCCATGGTGGTCATCAAGAAGGACGGCAGCCGCCAGAGCTTTGACCGCAGCAAGATCCTTCGGGGCATCCAGCGCTCCTGCGAGAAGCGGCCGGTGCCGGTGGCGGACATGGAACGCATGGCCAGTGAGATCGAGCAGGAGGTGCAGAACTCTCTGGAGCGGGAAGTCAGCACCGAGATCATCGGCGAGAAGGTCATGGAGAAACTGAAAAAGGCCGACGAGGTGGCCTATGTGCGCTTTGCCTCGGTGTATCGTCAGTTCAAGGACATCAACACCTTCATGAGTGAGCTGAACAAGCTCCTCAGCGAAAAATGATCACAGGATATTCCGAATGCTGATGCGCTCCAGCGCATCCAGCGCATCCAGCTGACATTGCAGCTCTGCCAGCTCCGGCAGCAGGGCCTGTGAGTCCCCGGTATCGCACAGGGTACGGCAGCGGGTCAGCAGCGTCTGCACCTCTCCTAAGGTGCTGTGGTGTACCACGATATGCAGATAGTTCTGGGCTTCGTCCCAGTCTGCCGCCAGAGCGTCCAGTTCCCGGCGGGCCTCCGGCCAGCGCTCCGACCGGGCGTATCGGGCGGTCTCGGCAGCCATGCCGGACCACCGGTCCGTGTGCTGCCGCAGCAAAAGCCCGTTGGCGATGCACAGTCCCAGCAGCAGAAGGATCGTCACCGTCGGCAGGATCAGCGCACGTCTCATGCCTTCCCCTCCTTGGGCAGGCATACCACGCTGCCCGCCTCATCCACCGACAGCAGGAACACCTCACGGGGTGACCGGACCCCGGCGTCCCGAAGCCGGGCCTGAAGCCACCCATCGTCCAGCCCCAACCGCTCCATGCTGCGGCGCAGCAGGCGGCCGTCGCTGATGACCACGATGGGCAGGGTCTGTGGGTCCTCCGGCTGGAGAGACAGCTGCCGTGGTGTCACCGGCTGGCAGTCCGCCCGTGGCAGGACGGACAGCTGACCGCTGGTCTCCAGCACGGCGTACTTCACCTCCCGCAGATCGGAGATGCCCTGCCCCCGCAGAGCCTCCAGCAGCTCATCCACCGTCAGGCGGTTGCGGCGCATGGCATCCTGCAGGATGTGGCCGCTGCGGATGATCAGGGTCGGCTCCCCGCACAGAAGCGTGCGGAAGCGGACGCTGCGGAGACTTCCATAGCTGAGGAGCATGGACAGCGACAGCAGCGTGACGATGGGGACGATGCCGTTAACCAGAGGGATGCCGAAATCCTGCATGGGGACGGAGGCCAGATCGCTGAGAAGCATGGTCAGCACCAGCTCGATGGGCTCCAGTTCTCCGATCTGACGCTTGCCGGTGATGCGAAGTCCTGCGATCAGCAGGAGATAAAGAATGACGGTGCGGAAAAATGCCGTTGCCATGAATAAGCGCCCTCCTTTTCCGGCAGTATTTGCCGCAGGAGGGAAAATTATCCACGATAGAAGCAGCCAGGGCTGTTTTTATAAAGACGCAGCAGAGAAAGGAGGCCATGGGAATATCCCATCACAAGCGCCAGTGCCTGCCCTCCGGCAGGACAACGAGGAGGAGAGAGGATCGAGCGTTTCGGCGGAAGCTCTCCCGTGCCGCTTCGGGTGCGTGACGCAGCCGGTAAATATGCGGGTGACCGCAAAACAGAGAGGCTGTGACCGGAGTGGCTCATGCGGATGGACTGCGTATCCGCATGGGCCGATGAATCAAGCGATTTCAGGAGGAATTTTAAGATATGTGCGGAATTGTAGGATACGTGGGCCAGCAGGAAGCGGCTCCCATCCTGTTGGACGGTCTGCGCCGTCTGGAGTACCGGGGCTACGACTCGGCGGGCATCGCCGTGTGCGGCGATGGGCAGCTGCGGGTGAAGAAGTCCCGTGGCCGGCTGCAGGTGCTCAGCGATCTGACCCACGACGGGGCGGATCTGCCGGGCCATCTGGGCATCGGTCACACCCGCTGGGCCACCCACGGGGAGCCCAACGACATCAACGCCCACCCCCATGTGAGCCAGAGTGGCCGCATCGCCGTGGTACACAACGGCATTATCGAAAACTACGCCGAGCTGAAGGAGCAGCTACTCCACAAGGGCTACGGCTTCCGGTCCGAGACGGACACGGAGGTGGTAGCCCAGCTGCTGGACTACTACTATGCCGACTGCGGCGACATCTTTGAGGCCATGATCCGGATGCTCCACGCCGTGGACGGGGCCTATGCTCTGGGCATCATCTGCGCCGACTACCCGGACCGTCTGCTGTGCGCCCGGAAGGATGCGCCGCTGCTGCTGGGCTTCGGTGAGGGGGAGAACATGATCGCCTCCGACGTGACGGCCATCATCCGCCACACACGGGACATCGCCTATCTGGACGACGGCGAGCTGGCCATTCTCAGTGCTAAGGGCATCCGGGTATACGACAGCCAGATGCGCCCCATCGAGAAGGAACACCGCCATGTGGACTGGGACGTGGCCGCCGCCGAGAAGGGCGGGTACGAGCACTTCATGCTCAAGGAGATCCACGAGCAGCCCCGTGCCATCCGGGAGGCCACTGCCGCCCGCATCCAAGGTGGTCAGGTGGTGCTGCGGGACCTGAACATGACGGATCAGCAGATCCGGGACATCAACAAGATCTTCATTGTGGCCTGCGGATCGTCGTACCACGTGGGGATGGTGGGCAAGTACAATCTGGAGCGGATGCTGCGGCGCAGCGTGGAGGTGTGTCTCGCCTCCGAGTTCCGGTACAGCGATCCCATCGTGGGCAAGGGCGATCTGGTCATCGTCATCAGCCAGTCCGGCGAGACGCTGGACACCATGGCGGCCCTGCGGGAGGCCAAGCGCCGGGGCGCCCACATCCTGAGCATCGTTAACGTGGTAGGCTCCTCTATCGCACGGGAATCCCATACGGTGCTCTATACGTGGGCCGGGCCGGAGATCGCCGTGGCCACTACCAAGGCATACAGCACCCAGATGGCGGTGCTGAATCTGCTGGGACTGTATTTCAGTCAGGTCATGGGGACGCTGGATCATGCGGTGTACAGCGCTATGGTTCGAGGCATCGAAAAACTGCCGGAGCAGATGGAGCGTATTCTGGAGCAGGCGGAGCACATCCACGACATCGCCAAGCGCTGCGCCGGCCGAGAGGATGTGTTCTTCATCGGTCGGAATCTGGACTACGCCCTGTCGCTGGAGGGGAGCCTGAAGCTCAAGGAGATCAGCTATATCCACTCCGAGGCCTACGCCTCCGGCGAGCTGAAGCATGGCACCATTTCCCTCATTGAAGATGGCACGCTGGTCATTGCGCTGGGGACATATACCCCGCTGTTTGACAAGGCCATGAGCAATGTGGTGGAGGTACAGGCCCGTGGCGCACAGGTACTGGCCCTGACCACTGAGAGCCATGCCGGGGAGATGGGCAAGCGTGTCCCCATGCTGATGACCATTCCCGACACCGAGGAGATGCTGCTGCCCCAGCTGGGCGTGGTGCCGCTGCAGCTGCTGAGCTACTACATTGCGCTGGAGCGTGGCTGCGACATCGACAAGCCCCGGAATCTGGCCAAGAGCGTCACGGTGGAGTAAGTTCTCTGTCCCGTTTTTCCTGCGGAAAACCGATAAAAATCAACAAAAACCTGCGGTACACGGTACCGCAGGTTTTTTATTTCTCTCCCTCACACGTTTTCGCCGTGGGGCAGATCCGGATAGGGAATAATGGGCGGTTGCTGGGGCCGGTGGGGCGCAAGGAGCTTCTCCATCCAGACCATGTCGTACCAGCGGCCGAACTTATAGCCGCAGCGGCGGAAGGTCCCGGCCAGCGTGAAGCCCAGATGCTCATGGAACTGGGCGCTGTTGCGGGTGAGATACTCGTCCTCCGCCTCCGGCCAGCCGATGCAGGCGTAGAGGTTCAGCACCCCCATCTGCGCCAACCGCTGTTCCAGCGCCGTATACAGCTGTCGCCCCAACCCCATTTTCCGGGCGTCGCGGGCCAGATAGATGGTCAGCTCACAGCTCCAGTCATAAGCGGCCCGACCCACAAAAGCCCCGGCGTAGGCGTAGCCCTGCACCGTGCCGTCCACCTCCGCCACCAGATAGGGGTAGCGGCTCATGATGTGCCGCATCCGTCGGCAAAACTCCTCCTGCGTGGGGGTGGTGTATTCGAAGCTGATGGCGGTATGCTGAACATAGTAGCTGTAAATTTCCAGCAGACGGGGCACATCGGAGATACAGGCGTCCCGGATAATGACAGACATGGCGTGTTCCTCCCGGACAATGGAATCGATTGCATTTAAGTATAGTGCCGGGGCCAAAAATGTCAAGAAAAATCGCTTCTTGACATGGCCCGCTTTTGATACTACACTTTTGAACCATAGGGAGGGATGTTCATGGAGAGCGGACAGCTGCGAAAGCTGAACCTGTGCTACGCCGGGATCCAGAGCCTTTACTGGGCGGGCTTTGCCGCCATATGGGCCTTTTTGTCGGTGCTGCTTCTATACCGTGGCTTCAGCAACAGCCAGATCGGTACGGTGTCTGCGCTGGCGCTGCTGATGCCCTTGGCGGTGCAGCCGGTGCTGGCATCGCTGGCGGACCGGGACCGACGCTTCACCAGCCGCCGTCTGGCCATGACCCTGACGGGACTTCTGCTGCTGTGCGCCGTGGGGCTGTGGTGCTCCGCCGGGAGCATGGCGGTGACGGCGGCCCTGTATGTGCTGGTAGGCATCTCTCTGACGGCCACGGCCCCCTTCCACAGTGCCATGGCCATGGAGCTGCAGCAGCATGGCGTGGCCCTGAACTACGGCCTGAGCCGGGGTCTCGGCTCCGCCTGCTACGCCGCATCGGTGCTGGTGCTGGGCGTGGTGGTGGAGCGGTACGCCCCCACGGCGGTGCTGCCGGTATTTGCCGGGGAAATGCTGCTGCTCCTGCTGCTGACGTGGCGCTTCCGGGCCTCCCCCACGGCGGCGGCCGCCGCAGGAAGCGGCCCGGTGCTGTCCGTGGGACAGCTGCTGCGGCGTTACCCCGCCTACACATGGCTGCTGGTGGGCTGTGCGCTGCTGATGGCCTGCCACAGCGCCACCTGCACCTACATGATCCATATCGTGGGCAAGGTGGGCGGCAGCGAGAGCATGATGGGCTCGGCGCTGGCGGTGGCGGCGTTTCTGGAGCTGCCCGCCATGGGCCTGTTCAGCCGGGTGCGGCGGAAGGTACCGTTGGCGTGGCTGCTGATCTTCTGCGCCGCCTTTTTCGTCATCCGGGCCGGGCTGTTCTGGGCAGCCCGGTCGGTGCCGGTGCTGTATCTGGCGGCGGCACTGGACTTCTTCGAGTACGGCATCTTCATCCCCGCCACGGTATACTATGTGGCCGAACACATCGACCCGGCCAATCAGGTGAAGGGCCAGTCCCTCATGGGCATGGCCACCACCGGCGTCGGCTCCGCCTTCGGCAACTTCGTCAGCGGTCAGCTGCTGGACCGGGCCGGGGTGAGCGGGATGCTGCTGTTCTGCTCCGTCTGCGCCGCAGTGGGCCTGCTGGTGGTCATCTATGCCGTGCGAAGGAAATAAGTGAAAAAACAGGCCGGAAGTCAAGTGCTTCCGGCCTGTCAGCGTGTCGAAACAGTCTTTTCAACACGCTGAGGCATTTTTCAGAACTTCAAAAAGTTCTGAAAAATGGGGATCATCATCGTGCAGGACACCCTTCCCGGGTTTCCCGCACACACCCTTCCGCCCCGTTGACGAAAGGCTCTCACTTTTTTGATAGGCTCACAGGCCGGAAGCAAGTGCTTCCGGCCTGTTTCTTTACGGTCAAGGCTTGACGGTCAAGGCTTGCCTTTATTCTCCACCGTCGCTTTCGGTCTGTTGAAACGCCGTGAAGCGCACCGACAGCAGCAGCTTCCCTTCCCGTGAAAGCTCTGCATACACCGGATCCTCCTCTGCCAGCCACACGGTACACACCACCTTCTCGCCGTCGGCATCTGTGGTGTCCAGTGTCAGCCGCCGGCAGGGGATATCCTCCAGCGTCTCCTCCCCCACCTCCAGCACATACCCCTCCGCCAGCGCCCGCAGCAGATAGGGGATGCAGTTGGCCGGAGACACGGTGTCCCCCACTCCTGCCGCCAGCGCCGGACCGTCATACTGGATCAGCAGCCGCTCCCCGGTGACGGTGGCGGACAGCCCCGCCAGCTCCTCCGGGGCCATCACCGTGGTGGTGGCCGTATCTTTTGTCCGGTCACAGGTGCAGCGCACCGTGAAGCTGCGAGTCTCTCCCTCCGGATGGCTCACGATCTCCGCCTCCGCCACGGCCCCCGTCAGGGCCGCATACCGCTGCTGCACCGCCTGCGCCTCAGCCGCATCCTTCTTCCCGCAGCCGCACAGCAGCAGGCACAGCGCCGCCGCCAGATACATTCCTCGTTTCAACGTCTCCTCCCTTCCGGAAGGCTCTCCGTTTCCCGCCGTCTCTCTATTCCGTCACTTCCCGCAGGACCTGTGGCAGACGCTCCAGAAGATCCGTAGGTGTCATGCCCCACTGCCCCTTCTCCTGCGCCGCCAGATCCCCGGCCCGGCCGTGGAGCCATACGGCGCAGCAGCAGGCATCGAAGGCGTCTATGCCCAGTCCCAGCAGAGCCAGCACCACCCCGGACAGTACGTCGCCGCTGCCGCCCTTGGCCATGCCGCAGTTGCCGGTGGTGTTCACCCGGCACCGGCCGTCCGGCCCGGCCACCACGGTCCCCGGCCCCTTCAGCACCACCACGGCCCCGGACCGGCGGGCAAAGTCCTCCGCCGCCGCAGTCCGCCCTTGGGACAGATTGCCGCCTACCCGGAGGAACTCTCCCTCATGGGGCGTCAGCACCGTCACCCGGCCACGCCGTCGCTCCCATTCATCCATATGCCCCGCCAGCGCATTTATGCCGTCGGCATCCAGCACCAGCGGCTGGGGCAGATCCATCAGCCGCCGCACCAGCGCATCCGTCTGCCGACCCCGGCCCAGACCGCAGCCCAGCAGCACGGCGTCGCAGCCCGCCGCACGCCGCCGGATCGTCTCCTCCGCCAGCAGGGACAGCCGTCCCTCCGCCTCCGGCAGGGGAAAGGGCATGGCCTCGTCGCTTTTCACCGCCGCCACCGGCCAGATACTCTCCGGCACCCCCAGAAACACCAATCCCGCCCCGGAACGCACCGCCCCACGGCTGGCAAATACCGGCGCTCCGGTATAGCCCACGCTGCCGCACAGACACAGCACCTTACCGAAGGTACCCTTGTGGCCCTCCGGGTCCCGGCGAGGCAGCAGCCGCCTCACAAGCTCCCGGCCGATGGGCTCGGCCTTCCTCTCATACGCCATGATCCGCCCTCCCAGCATCGTAAATTCTGAGGCGAGTATACCACACTTTCTCCAAAAAACACACCCCCTCCCCATTTTGGCCGGGGCCGTATTGACATCCGCCGCCGTATCCCTTATACTTGGGTACACGAAATTTTCAGGAGGTACGACCTATGCTTTCTTCCACCAGACAGTTCACCGATGCCATGGACAACAAGGACATCAAATATGAGTACAAGGGTACTACCGACTCCGGCAAAGACATTGTCGTGCTGAGCTATACCTGCGAGAACATCTCCACCCTGACGCTGCGCTTCTTCTTCGATGAGGACTGCGAGGCGGTGGCCATCCGGATGTTCGATCTGGTGAAATTCCCGGAGAGCAAGCTGCCCACCATGCTGGCTGCCATCAATCAGCAGAACGCCAGGTTCCGCTTCGTGAAGTTCGTCATCGATACCAATGACCACACCGTGCAGGCGGAGGCGGACGTGGCCTTCCGCAGCCACGATGTGGGGGATATCTGTCTGGAGTATGTCTCCCGGTGCATCAACATCTGTGACGATGCCTACCCGGAGCTGATGAAGGCCCTCTGGGGCTGAGCGCCATACCGATCCCGTCGGAGGAGGGACAGCCGTTCCTCCTCCGGTTTTTCGCCGTTTTCTCCCGGCGACGGACAAATTCCCCCTTGCAAGTTTCTCCCGGCTGTGGTATAAGTATGGTAGGTAAATGCGTTGAACGGGAAGTTCCGCAGGAAACGCCTTTCCAAGAGAGGACCGGCCATCGGCTGGAAGCCGGTTCGTCAGGCGCTGTGGTGTTCGCCCGGGAGCAGCTGCGAGGAAATGCGCAGCCGGGTCATCCTCCGTTATGGGGAAACGAGTGCGCAGCTGCTGCTGCGAAGCTGGGTGGTACCACGGAAGTTCTATGCCTTTCGTCCCAAGTTATTTGGGGGGAAGGGCTTTTTTCGTCCCAAAAATCTGATCCGATACGGAGGAGGACCCACATGAAAGAAAAACTGACACAACTGCTGCAGGAGGGCAGGGACCGCATCGCCGCCGTCCGCAGCGAAGCGGAGCTGCAGGAGGTCAAGGCCCTGCTGCTGGGCAAGCAGGGCAGCCTGACGGGGCTGCTGAAGGAACTGCCCAAGCTGGACGCCGCTCTGCGGCCGGAGATGGGCAAGGCGGTGAATCAGGCCAAGGCCCAGCTGACGGCGCTGCTGGATCAGCGGCGGGAGGAGCTGAAGCTGAAGGCCTCCGAGGTATCGCCGGACTTCGATATCTCCGTCCCCGGCATCCTGCCTCCGTCCGGTGGCCTGCACCCCATCACCCAGATGTGCTACGACCTCAACGACGCCTTCCGCTCCATGGGCTTCGAGATCTTTGAGGAGTCCGACATTACCAGTGAGCTGTACGGCTTCGACAATCTGAACTTCCCCCCCAACCACCCCGCCCGTGAGAGCATGGACACCTACTGGCTGGAGGGCCACGACAAGGGCGAGTGCTGGGATAAGCTCTGCCTGCGTCCCCACCTCACCGGCGGCTCCGTGCGGTATATGCAGACCCACAAGCCCCCCTACCGCTTCGTGTACCCCGGCCGGGTGTACCGTAACGAGACCACCGATGCCCGCCACGAGCGTGCCTTCTTCCAGTATGAGGCCCTCATCGTGGACAAGGACTTCACCTTCGCCTCCGGCAAGGTGATGATCAAGAGCATCCTCTCCAAGGTATTCGGCCGGGACGTCCCTGTGCGGATGCGTGCGGGCTTCTTCCCCTTCGTGGAGCCCGGCTTCGAGATCGACATGGGCTGTCTGGTCTGCGGCGGCAAGGGCTGCAGCGTGTGCAAGCACGTGGGCTGGATCGAGATCATGCCCGGCGGCACGCCCCACCCCAATGTCCTGCGGGCGGCGGGGCTGGATCCGGATGAATACACCGGCTTCTATGTCAACATCGGTCTGGACCGGCTGGTAATGATGCGCTACGGCGTGGACGACGTCCGCCTGTTCCACAGCGCCGATCTCCGGTTCCTGCGTCAGTTCCATTAAGGGAGGGTACGACACATGAAAGTTTCACTGAATTGGATCAAGGATTATGTAAAGCTCCCGGAGGATATGGACCTGACCCGTCTGGCCTATGACCTGACCATGTCCACCGTGGAGGTGGAGGGGGCCGAGGACCTGGCCAAGCGCTTCGAGCATATGCTGGTGGGCGTGGTGACGGAGGTCTGCCCCCATCCCAACGCCGACAAGCTGCGGATCTGCAAAACGGACATCGGCGGCGGCGACATCCGGGAGATCGTCTGCGGCGGCACCAACCTCACCGCCGGGATGCGGGTGGCCGTGGCCTGCCCCGGCGCCCTGTGCCGCTGGCACGGCGAGGGTGAGCCGGTGGAAATTAAGGAATCCAAGCTGCGGGGCGTCAAGAGCTACGGCATGATCTGCGCCGCCTCGGAAATCGGTCTGGGGGATCTGTTCCCCACCGACGAGGAGGCCCACATTCTGGATCTCAGCGCCTTTGACGTACCCGCCGGCACCTCCATTGCCGATGCGCTGGATCTCCACGACATCATTCTGGAGATCGACAACAAGTCCATGACCAACCGCCCCGACCTGTGGGGCCACTACGGTCTGGCCCGTGAGATCGCCGCCCTGTACGGGCTGCCCCTGTCCCGGTTCCAGCCCTTCCCCCGTGATCTGCCCGCCGGCGGACTGACGGTGACGGTGGAGGACCCGGAGCGCTGCCCCCGCTACATCGGGGCCGAGCTCACCGGCGTGTGCGTCAAGCCCTCCCCCTTCTGGATGCAGAGCCGCCTGTGGCGTGCGGGGATGCGGCCCATCAATGCGCTGGTGGATATCACCAACTATGTGATGCTGGCCACCGGCCAGCCCACCCATGCCTTCGACTCCGACAACATTCAAGGCCATATCATCGTCCGCCGGGCGCAGGAGGGCGAAAAGCTGCTGCTGCTCAACGGCAAGGACCTCTCCCTCTCCGCCGACGATCTGGTCATTGCCGACGATGCCGGTGTGGTGGCGCTGGCGGGCGTCATGGGCGGCGCCAAGGATTCCATCCTGCCCACCACCCACAAGGTCATTCTGGAGGTAGCCAACTTCAACGCCGCCGGCGTCCGCCGGACGGCTTTGCGGTACGATAACCGCACCGAGGCCTCCTCCCGCTATGAAAAGGCCATCGACCCCCAGCGCTGCGATCAGGCGTTGGAGCTGGCGGCGGAGCTGTTCCGCCAGCTGTATCCGGAGGTGCAGTTCACGGGCCTTGTGGACCACTACCCCGACCCCATGGCCTGCAAGGAGTTGGACGTGGCTCTCAGCTGGCTGGAGCGCCGTCTCGGCAAGCCTCTGACGCAGGAGGATGTATCCCATAAGCTGGGCCTGCTGGGCTTTACCACCTCCTTCAGCGGCGACACCATGCACGTCACCGTTCCCTCCTGGCGCTCCACCGGCGACGTGTCCATTCAGGCGGACATCATGGAGGAGGTAGCCCGGATGTACGGCTACGAGAACTTCGAGGCCGCCCCCATCACCACCTCCTTCGACGGGGCCATCAACCAGCTGGATAAGGATCTGGAGCGGCGCATCAAGGAATATCTGGCCATCCGCTGCGGGCTGCAGGAGATCTTCACCTACCCGTGGATGGACGAGCAGTATGTAAACGCCATCCTGCAGGATACCACCGGCATCCTGTCCCTGTCCACGCCCCCCTCCCCCACGGAGAAGATGATCCGCTCCTCCCTGCTGCCCAATCTCTGCAAGGCAGTAGTGAAGAACGAGCGCTACTTCACCGACTTCTCCCTCTTTGAAACGGCGCAGGTATTCCGGGACGAGAACTACACCGCTCCCTACGATGAACGGGAGAAGCTGCCCTCCCAGCGCAAGCATCTGGGCGCCGCCTTCGTGGGCAGCGACAAGGATATCACCACCCTGTTCCGCCGGGCCAAGGGCGTGGTGGAGGCCATGCCCCGCTACACCCATATGGAGGACTATACCCTCCGTCAGGTGGAAAAGCCCGTGTGGGCCGACACCGTGGTGTGGCTGAACCTGTATCTGGGAGAGGAGCACATCGGTGATCTGGCCCTGCTGAGCAAAAAGGTATCCATGGAGTGCGGCATCAAGAATCTGGCGGTGATGCTGCTGGAGCTGGATATGGACGCATTGATCCCCTTCCGCTCCCGCACCAACACCTTCACCCACCTGCCGGAGTACCCCATGACGGACTACGACGTGTCGGTGCTGGTGGACGGCGAGACCCGGTGGGATGCTATGCGGGACGCTATTCTGGAAAAGCGCCACGAGCTGCTCCACGGCGTATCCTTTGTGGACGAGTACCGGGGCAAGCAGGTGCCGGAGGGCAAGAAGTCCGTGACCCTGCGTCTGACCATCGGTTCTGCGGAAAAGACCCTGACCTCTCAGGAGATCGAGGCCTGCGCCGCCTCCGCCGTGAAGCGGCTGGCAAAGCACGTGGGCGCCGAGCTGCGGGGAAAATAAAAGAACCGTCATTTGCCGCTTTCCCTCTTTACAGAACGGGAAAAAAGCCGTATAATGAGTAACAGAGTACGGAAGGAGGTATGTCCCCATGGAAGATTTCACCCGCAAATTCAACGCCGCACAGGACAAATCCGTGCAAATTCATCACGTTTTGACCACCGTTTACGAGGCGCTGAAGGAGAAGGGCTACGACCCCATCAACCAGATCGTGGGCTACATCCTGTCCGAGGACCCCACCTACATCACCAACCACAACTCCGCCCGCACCCTCATCTGCAAGGTGGATCGGGACGAGCTGCTGCAGGCTCTGGTGAAGAATTATCTGGACATCGACTGATCCGCAAGTAAAAAAGGGACGCCCGGAGGATATCCTCCGGGCGTCCCTTTTCCCCTCTCCCGCCGCCGCACATTGACATCTTCTGCCACATCTGTTATAGTATCCACCATTCCTACCCATCTCTACGGACTATGAGGAGCATGATTATGCTGAACATCCAACATCTGACCAAGACCTACAGCGGAAAAAAGGCGGTGGACGATCTGTCCCTGCACATCGCCCCCGGCGAAATTTACGGCTTCATCGGCCACAACGGCGCCGGTAAGACCACCACCCTCCGCTCCGTGGTGGGCATCCTGCAATTCGACGCCGGGGAGATCACCATCGGCGGCAGATCCATCCGCACCGACCCCATCGCCTGCAAGCGGGAGCTGGCCTATATCCCCGATAACCCCGACCTGTACGACTACATGACCGGCATCCGGTATCTCAACTTCATCGCTGACATCTTCGGCGTCAGCGCCGAGGTGCGCGGGCAGCGCATCCACGACTACGCCGCCCGCTTCGAGCTGACGGACGATCTGGCTCAGCCCATCGCCTCCTACTCCCACGGCATGAAGCAGAAGCTGGCCATCATCTCCGCATGGCTCCACCAGCCCCGTCTCATCATCATGGATGAGCCCTTTGTGGGGCTTGACCCCAAGGCCGCCCATCTGCTCAAGGGCATGATGCGGGAGTTCTGCGACGCAGGCGGCGCCATCTTCTTCTCCACCCACGTGCTGGAGGTGGCGGAGAAGCTCTGCGACAAGGTAGCCATCATCCGTGGCGGCAAGCTGATCCGCTCCGGCACCATGGAGGAGGTCAAGGGCGACGACTCTCTGGAGGAGGTCTTTCTGGAGCTGGAGGGCGAGTCATGCTGAAGCTTCTTGTCAAAAAGCAGCTGACGGAGATCTTCCGTGCCTACATCTACGACGCCAAGAAGAACCGGGCCCGCTCCAAGGCGGCCACCGTGGGCTACATCATCTTCTTCGTCCTTCTGATGGCGGGCGTCATCGGCGGTATGTTCACCGCCCTGTCCCTTGCCATGTGCCGGAGTATGGCCGAGGTCGGCATGAGCTGGTTCTATTTCGCCATCATGGGCCTTATGGCCATCCTGCTGGGTGCCTTCGGCAGCGTGTTCACCACCTATTCCAGCCTCTACCTGCCCAAGGACAATGACCAGATGCTCTCCCTCCCCATTCCGGTGAATACCCTCATCGCCGCCCGGCTGCTGGGGGTGTACCTCATGGGCCTCATGTACTCCGGTGTGGTGGTGCTGCCGGCCATCATCGTCTATTGGGCGACGGTGTCCGCCGCCCCGCTGCACCTGCTGGCGGGCGTCCTGTTCCTGCTGCTGATCTCCCTGTTCGTCATGGCCATCTCCTGCCTGCTGGGCTGGGTGGTGGCCAAGGTCAGCCTGAAGCTGAAGAACAAAAGCTTCGTCACCGTGGTGCTGTCGCTGGTGTTCTTCGGCCTGTACTACTACTTCTTCTCCTTCAAGGCCACCTCTCTGCTGACGGAGCTGCTGCAGAACATCGCCCTCTATGGCGACAAGGTCCGCTCCTCCGCCTACCCCGTGTACCTCTTCGGTCAGGCGGGCGCCGGCGATCCCCTGTCCATGCTGCTTCTGACGGCGGCCATCGCCGTGCTGTTCGGCCTGACGTGGCTGCTGCTCTCCCGCAGCTTCCTCTCCATCGCCACGGCCTCCGGCCATGTGGGCCGCAAGGTCTACCGGGCCAAGGCTGTCCGGTACCGGAGCATTTCCTCCGCCCTGCTGGACCGGGAGCTGCGCCGCTTCACCTCCAGCGCCAACTATATGCTCAACTGCGGCTTCGGCACGTTGTTTCTGGTGCTGGCCTCCGGCTTCCTCCTGTGGCAGGGCCGGGATCTGCTGGAGCTGGTGTCGCAGTCCTTCCCTGAAAGATCCGGTGCCATGCCGGTGCTGCTGGCCTTCGTTCTGTGCCTGCTCAGCGCCATGAACGACACCACCGCCCCCTCCGTCTCGCTGGAGGGCAAGCAGCTCTGGCTGGCCCAGTCTCTGCCGGTATCCCCGTGGCAGGTGCTGCGGGCCAAGCTGCGGCTCCAGCTGCTGATTACTATACCGCCTATGCTGCTGTGCCTTGTGTGCCTGCTGGCGGTGTACCCCGGTTCCCCTCTGGAGCTGCTGTTCATCGCCGTCACCGCCCTGTCCTATGCCCTGCTGATGGCTCTGCTGGGCCTGTTCCTGGGCCTGAAAATGCCCAACCTCAGCTGGACCAACGAGGTGGTCCCCATCAAGCAGAGTGCCTGCGTGGCACTCTCCCTCTTCAGCGGTTGGGCCGTGGCCATGATCCCCGGCGCCCTCTATCTGCTGACAGGCATCGGCAGCTTGAACCCGCTGCTCTATCTCTCCGTCGTCACGGCGCTGCTGCTGATCCTCTCCGCCGTGCTGTCCCTTTGGGTGAAAAAGACCGGCAGCTGCATCTTTGCCTCCCTGTGATCCCCCATACATGAAGAAGAGACGCCGTATGCCAGTGGTATACGGCATCTCTTTTTCATGTGAGCTTCTTCCCCATCTCCAGCCGCACCTCGTGGGCCTCCGGGTCGTGATTGGAGTAGGCGTACAGGTCAAAGCCGATGACCTGAAACCCGCACTTCCGATAAAAGGCAATGGCCCGCTCGTTGCAGGTCTGTGTCTCCAGCACCGTCATCCGCATGGGGGCCGCCTCCTCCAGCATCTTCTCCATCAGAGCGGTGGCCACGCCGCAGCGCCGGTGCTTCTCCTGAAAAATGCACAGATTGCTGATGCGCCATCGGTGGTTCCACGACTCCGGAGAGCCCTCCGCAATGCCCAGCAGCTCCCCATCCTGAAAAGCGCCGTACACCACCGGAGCCTCCAGCCACTCCCCGAACAGGGTGTCGTTGAAGGACCGCTCCTCCACCTTTCCGAAGGAATGGTACTCCATCCGGAATCCCTCCTCCACCGGGACGATATCCCAGCAGCCTCCGGTCTGATACCGTGCCGTGAAGCCATACCCCCGCCACTGGACGGGATCCAGCTTCTTGATCTCCATATCGCTCCTCCTTACAGGGCCGTCCCCTTCTTGGGGACATACAGGCGGCTCATGTCCACACCCTCCAGCCTCAGCAGCTGCACCTTGCGCTCCAGTCCCCCGGCATAGCCGGTGAGACTGCCGTCGCTGCCCACCACCCGATGACAGGGGACGATGATGGAGATGGGGTTGTGTCCCACAGCGCCACCCACCGCTTGGGCCGACATCTGCCGCAGGCCCCGCTTCCGGGCCACGGCCTCCGCCAGCGCCCTATAGGTGGTGGTCTCGCCGTAGGGGATCTGTCGCAGCAGCGCCCACACCTCCTGCCGGAAGGGGGAGCCTGCCAGATGAAGCGGCGGCAGGAAGTCCGGTTCCCTGCCCGCAAAATAGATATCCAGCCACCGCTTGGTCTCCTCCAGCACCGGTATCTCCTGCGGAGCGTCCTCCGGTACGCCCGGGAAATACTTCTCCCCCGCCAACCACAGGCCCGTCAGGCCCTCCTCGTCCGCCGCCAGCAGCAGCTCCCCCACCGGGGAAGCATAGCTCTGCCACGCTGTCATATCACTTCGCCCCTTTCTTTCCCTGCGGCGCATAGTCCCGCAGCTCCGGCACAGCACCTCCGGCCACCGCCCACAAATAGAGACTGGCCACACTGCCATAGGGGCTGTACCGCCGCCGATACTTCTCAAACAGCTCCCGGCCCACCTGCCGGTGGTGATACACCATCCGCAGTCCCCGCTGGATGGCCAGATCGTCATAGCTGAAAATATCCGGTCTTTGCAGGCAGAACAGCAGGATCATCTCCGCCGTCCACGCCCCCACGCCCTTCAGGGTACACAGCTGCCGGATGGCCTCCGCATCGCTGCTCTCCCGCACCGTTTCCGGGTCGAAGGCTCCGCTCTGAACTCGGAGGGCAAAGTCCGTGATGTAGGCCGCCTTGCGCCCGCTGATGCCCAGCGCCTGCAAGCCCTCCGGTCCCGCCGCCAGTACGCACCCGGCGTCCACGGTCCCCAGCGCCTCCTGCATCCGCCGCCAGACGGTGGCCTGCGCTTTGGTGGAGATCTGCTGCCCCACGATGTGATGTACCACGGCGGCGAACAGATCCGGGTCCACCTCCCGCCGGATCATCCCCACCCGGTCGATGACCTCCCCCAGCCATTTGTCTCTGCTCCGCAGATACTGAACCTCCGTCTCACCATAGTCGAAATACATCTCTCCGCCCCCTGCCTGCATCCGTCCCTTTCGTCCAGAACATTTGTTTCAAATGTACCATACCCTCTCGCCGCTGTCAACCCCCTCCATTGGATACCCGCCCCGCCGCTGCCAAGCTCCATCGGCCGCCCACTTTTCTGCCGCCAACCCCGCCGTCAGATGCCCCATATCTGCCGCCGTCAAGTCCCCGTCAGCTGCTCACTTCTCTGCGGCCAGATCCGCCGCCAAACGCCCCGTATCCCGACCTCCTTCACCCCAAAGGAGATTTTATTTGCGAATCCCGCCGCTCTATGGTATACTTTTCCCGTTACTCGACAGCCGTCGGGTTCTTTTTTGCCCGGCGATTCGTCCTCTTTAACCGTTAAACTCCCTTAACCTCCGCCTGCCCCAACGGCACCCGGAGGACGACCCGCGGTGAAAAAGACTCTGCTGTTTTCATTTTAACACCCCTCCGCACTTACCTATTTGACAAAAAACTTCTACCGTAATACAACCATTCCGTCAACAGTGTCACGTGAGGCAAAGTCCACTCCTCCCATCGGCAGCAAAATACCCCGCCTGACTGGCGGGGTATTTTATTTGCCGATCCTTTTTATCGATCCCTTACTTCTTTCTCTCCTCCAGCAAGTGAGCCAGCGTCAACAGGAAGTCGTGATCCGGCCACGGGAGGATGGCCTCCTCGGCCCGGCGGGTACACTCCTCTACGGCCGTGCGGCAGCCCTCCAGCCCCAGCACGTCCACGAAGGTGACCTTCCCCTCCTCTCGATCGGAACCGATGGGCTTGCCGAACACAGCCTCGTCGCCCACCACATCCAGCATATCGTCCCGGATCTGAAAGGCCAAGCCCAGCTTGTCGGCAAAGGCGATGGCCTGCTGCCGCATGGTCGCCGGCATCCCCGACGCCACGCAGCCCAATTCCGCCGCCGCCGAGATCATGACCCCGGTTTTCAGCCGGTACATCCCCGTCAGCTCCTGTTGGGTGGATACACCGCACAGGGTATCGATCACCTGACCGGCCACCATACCGTCGGCGCCGGCAGCGTGGGACAGCACCCGGATGGCCTCCACCCGGCTCTCCGCCGACATACAGGGGGCCTCGGCAATAAGCCGAAAGGCCTCCGGCTGGAGGGCATCCCCCGCCAGCACCGCCAGCGTCTCGCCGTAGGCCTTATGGCAGGTAGGCTTTCCCCGCCGCAGATCGTCGTCATCCATACAGGGCAGGTCGTCGTGAATGAGGGAGTAGGTGTGGACCAGTTCCAGCGCACAGGCATAGGGCAGAGCCAGATGCCAGTCTATCCCACCCAGACGGGCCATCTCCAGCGTCAGCACCGGGCGGATGCGCTTGCCGCCGCCCAAAAGGCTGTACCGCATGGCCTCCTGCAATCTTCCATAGGGCTTGTCTGTGGAGAAAAGTCCCTCCAGATACTGCTCAATGGCCGCCTGATAGGCGGCATATCGGGTGTAAAAATCCATGGTCATTCCTCGCTTGCAAATTCCGTTTCCACCGGAGCGCCGTCGGGGCCCTTCATCAGCCGCACCACCTGCTGCTCTGCCTGATCCAGCTCCGTGCGGCAGGCTGCCGCCAGCCGGGTCCCCTCCTCGAACAGGGACAGGGACTGGCTCAGAGGCACGTCCCCCTTTTCCAGCCGGGTGACGATCTCCTCCAGCCGGGTCATATTCTCTTCAAAGGTCTTGTCTGCCATCACGCTTCCTCCTTTTCCGTTACCGTGCAGCGCAGGCCGCCCTGCGCCAGCCGCAAATGAATGGTATCCCCGGACTGCACCTGCGCCGCCGTCCGCAGCACTGCGCCGTCCTCCGTCCGGGCCATGGCGTAGCCCCGGCCCAGCACCTTCAGGGGGCTCAGGGCATCCAGCTTGGCCGCCAGTGCCGCAAAGCGCCGCTGCTCCTCCTGCCACTGGGCATTGGCCGCCGTCAGCAGCTTCTGCTGCACATAGTCCAGCTGGAGCCGCTTATCCTGCACAAAGGCCAGCGGGTCTGTCAGCACCCGCTTCTCCGCCAGTGCCTTCAGCCGCCGCTCCTGCCGCTCCAGCCCGTTCAGCGTCCCCTGCGCCATACGACTGCGGAAGCTGTCCAGCCGCTGCAGCAGCTCCGCCATGTCCGGCACGGCGATCTCGGCGGCGTTGCTAGGGGTGGAGGCCCGGCGGTCCGCCACGAAGTCGGCAATGGTCACATCCGGCTCATGGCCTACGGCGGAGATCACCGGGATCTCTGATGCGTAGATGGCCCGTGCCACCCGCTCGTCGTTGAAGGCCCATAGGTCCTCCATGGAGCCGCCGCCCCGGCCGGTGATGAGCACGTCCGCCAGCTTCCAGCGGTTGGCGTAGTGGATGGCCCCTACGATCTCCGGCGGAGCCTCCACGCCCTGTACCCGCACCGGCAGCAGCAGCACCCTGGCAATGGGGTAGCGCCGCCGCAGGATGCGGATCATGTCGTGGATCGCCGCCCCGGCGGAGCTGGTGACGATGGCGATGCGCTGGGGATATCGGGGCAGAGGCTTCTTGTGTCCCTCGTCGAACAGTCCCTCCCGGTACAGCTTGTCCTTCAGCTGTTCAAAGGCCACATACAGATCCCCCACGCCGTCCGGCGACAGCTGGGAGCAGTAGAGCTGATAGGCCCCGTCCCGTGGGAACACGCTGATGCGGCCATAGGCGATGACCTGCATCCCGTTCTCCGGCCGGAACCGCAGCTTCATGGCGCTGCCCTTGAACATGACGCACCGCAGAGCGCCCTCCCCGTCCTTCAGGGTGAAGTAGTGATGCCCGGAGGGGTATATCTTATAGTTGGACAGCTCCCCCCGGATGTAGATGCCGGAGAGCTGAGGGATGCCGTCGATGACGTTTTTGATGAAGCCGTTGACCTCCGATACGGTATAGATCTGGCCTTCCATCGCTTCCTCCTTTCGCAGAATACAGTGCAGGCAGAGCAAGCGCACCTGCTCTGCCTGTGATGTGTCAGTCCTTGACCTCTTCCCGCAGGAAGCTGGCCAGAATGCCGTTGATGAATTTCACCACCTCGGCGGACTCGTACTTGCCGGCGATCTGCACCGCCTCGCTGATGGCCACACCGTGGGGGATATCCGGCATATACAGGATCTCATACATGGCCACCCGCATGACGGCAGAGGCCATCAGAGGGATGCGCTCGAAACGCCAGCCCTGTGCGTACCGGGCGATGTAGTCGTCCAACTCCGCCGCATGGTCCGCCACGCCCGCCACCAGACGGCGGATATACTGCGCCTGCTTGGCGTTGGGGGCATCGGCGTACAGCCCGCACTCCGGCGCCAGCTCCGCAAAGCACTCCGGCGCCAGCCGCCGGTCCAGAAACTCCCCCACCGGGAGGTCCGTAAAATTCCATTCATACGCCAGATGGGCGGCGATCTCCCGTGCCGTGTTGCGTGTCATACCCGTTTCGTCCTTTTCTCTCGTATCCTATGTCTGCTCAGTCGAAGCTGATGCCGCCCACATGGACGTTGACCGCCTTCACCGGGAAGCCGGTCATGCCCTCCAGCGCCGAATAGACGGCGTTCTGGACCTTCTGAGCCACCTCAGCGATGGCAAAACCGTAGCGGATCATGAGAAACAGGTTCACCACCACGCCGTCCTCGGCCATCTCCACCCGGACGCCCTTGGCGGTCATCTTCTTGCCGCCCACCAGATCCGCCATATTGGCGTTGAGCAGGCCGCCCACACCCTCCGTCTCCAGCGCCACAGAGCTGGAGATGGACGCCACCACATCCTCGGAGATCTGGATGGTACCCATGCTCTCCTGACGGGTGATATACTCTTTATTTTCAGCCATAGCAATCTTACTCCCGTTCTTTTGGTATATTCGAATCACTGGTATTATACCATCGGCAGCGGGAAAATACAACCACTAATTTGCCTCCATGATCTTGATCTGCTCCGGGGTGTAGTCCGTCCCGTTGACCACAATGTCCTTGATGCGAGCCACGTCCGCCGTGTTCAGTCCCGTCTCCGGAGCCGCCACCACCACGCTGACGCTGTCCTCCCCCATGAACACCACGCAGTCGGCGTAGCCCTTGGCCGTCACCAGACTCTCGATCTGGGACTCGGCCACCGTGTACGACGCCAGCACCTGCAAGGTCCGGGATGCCTCGTTGAGAACACTCTCCTCGGCGTTTTCGTCGCTCTCCGCCTCCTGCAGCATATGGATGGCGTTGTCCCGTGCCTGCTTGCGGCTGAGCCGTGCCGTGGCGAAATAATCGTCCTCCGCCGGGGCCGGATCCCCTGCCGTCTCCTCATTGGCGTTGACCAACTCCGACTGGCCCAGCACCTTGTTGTCCTTGACGCTGTCGCTGTACCGCCAGTTCATGTACACCGCACCGCACACCAGCAGCAGTACCGCCGCCGCCACACCTCGCCGTTTCCACACCGTTTTCATGTCCGTTCCTCCTGTTATTGTTCCCATTGCACCACTGTGATCTTCTCCGTGGACAGCCCCGTCAGCGCCGCCACGGCCTCCGTCACCGCCAGACGCACGGCACTGCTGCCGGCCCCCTGACACACCACCACCGCTCCCTGATACACCGGGTAGTCCTGCCGGGTCACCAGCGCCTCCTGCCAGCCGCTGCCCCGGTTCACCGTCACCGGCTGGCTCCGCTGCCGCAGACTGTCCTCCTCCTGCTCCAGATCCATGTCCTGGGCCAGCTGGAGGGTGGGGCCGGTCTTTAAGCTCAGCATCACCTGTACCCGGCCCACGCCGCTCATTCTGCCCAGCAGCTGGGCCATGCGCCGCTCCGTCTCCTCCAGCGAATAGAGCTGGGTATCGTCGCTCGTCTGCCGCTCCTGTCCGCTGCTCTTGTCCGTGGGCAGAAGCAGCAGCAAAAGGCCCGCCAGCAGCACCAGCCCCACGGCCCGGTATTTCCGGAAGATATCCCTTAGCTTTTCCCTGTCCATTCCTCACTCCTCCGGCTGCCAGCTCTGGCGGGAGGCCGGGATGCCCAGCTCCTGCGCCATGTAGTCCGACAGCACCTGATCCCTTTCCACGTCCAGCGACGCCCCATAGGGCAGGGGCAGGCCATCCTCCGTGCGAACCTCCACCTGCACCCGGCAGTCGATGCCCAGCGACGCCGCTTTTTCCGATATATATGCGGCGGTGCGGTCGGCTATGTCCCCGGACAGACTGTCGGCATAGGCCGCCTGATACGCCTCTGTCTGCCGGTCCATCTCCCGCTGATACGTCTCGTACCGCCACGTCAGCTCCTCCCACCGCACCCGCAGCAGTGGCTGCACCACCGCCAGCAGCAGGATCAGTCCTCCCGCCAGTCCGGCGATGCGGCGGATGGTCTCCCCCTTGGGCAGCATCGCCGTCAGCAGGGACACCGCCAGCGCCGCAGCGGTCAGGCCCAGCAGCCACCCTTGAAGCATCTCCATCATGGCGTCACCACCAGAATGGCCGAGGAGATGGAGATGAGCAGCAGCAGGGCGCAGCTGCCGGTCATACCCAGCATCAGGCCGAACACGCCACCCAGCGCATCGATGAGCTTCGCCAGCTCCGGAGCGGCGGTCATCCCCGCCAGAAACGCCGTCAGCTTGTACAAAAGATACTGCACCCCCAGACGTACAAAGGGTCCCAGACACGCCGCCAGCACCCCCAGCAGGCCGAATACGCCGATGGCGTTTTTCACCACGCCCGCACCGGCCAGCACACTGCCCGCCGCATCGGAGAGGATGCGTCCCACCACCGGCATGGCCCCTACGGCGGAGCGGGCCACCTGCACCGTCAGGGCGTCCGCCGAGGTACTGACGGCCCCGGACAGTGTCAGGTAGCCGGTAAACAGCACCAGTGATCCCGTCAAAAGCCACGTCACCACCCGGCTGGCCGCCTTGGCGACGGTCCCCAGCCCGTGCCGGGGCAGCATGGCATCCGCCGTGGCCGCCGCCGCCAAAAAGTACGTCATAGGCAGCAGCAGTCCCCGGATGAGGGTAATGAGGGCATCGGCAAAGCACACGGCGATGACCTGTCCCGTTCCGGCGGTAACAGCGCCCCCTCCGGCGGCCACAGCGGCGGCCAGCGTCGGCAGCAGCGCCTTGGAGAACACGTCCAATTCCTCGATGGTCTGGGTCCCCAGCCCCAGCAGGCTCTTCATGCTGCCCAGCGACAGCACCGCAATGGCCGCCGCCCCGGCCATGGGCAAAAAACGGCGCATGGGGCTCTCCGGGGTGCGAAGCACGGCATCCGCCGCCCCGCACAGCAGCACCACCCCTAAGATCAGCACCGCTCCCCGCAGGTTCCCCCGCAGAGCCTCCCCCAGAAGAGTCGTCCCCTGCTCCAGCAGAGCGGCGATGCCGCCGGAGAAGTCCTTTCCCTCCAGCTCCTCCGCCGCCGGGGGAGCGGCGTCCGTCACCTCCTGCGGCAAGTCCGCCGCCCACGCAGGTACCATCGCCAGAAGCAGCAGGCACATCAGCCACACCGCCCTTACAGCAGCGACCGCAGCACCTCCCACGCTGCCTGCATCAGGGGCAGCACCGCCAGCAGCGCCCCCATGGCCCCGGCCATCTCCACCGCCGAGGCCACGGCGCTCTCCCCGGCATCCCGGCACAGATCTGCGCCGATGCGGGTCACCACGGCGATGCCCGCCGTTTTCAGCAGGGGGAGAAACAGCGTGGAGGAGATCTCCACCGCCGCCAGCAGGTCCTCCAGAAAGGCCCATACCTCCCGCACACCACGGACGGCTGCCAGCACCGCCGCCCCGCATACCGCCACGGCCAGCAGCAGCGCCAGCTCCGGCGTGTGCTTTTTCAACAAAGCGGCCAGCACGGCGCCCAGCAGTCCCAACGCCACGATCTGCCATACAGCCTCCATCTCTTATAACCCAAACAGCGTCTTGACCAGCTGGAACAGGTCGCTGATCTGCTGCACCAGCATCATCAGTACCACCACCAGACCGGCCAGCGTGGTCATCATAGCCTGCTCCTCCCGGCCGCTGCGTACCAACAGCAGGTTCAGCACCGCCACCAGGATCCCCACCGCTGCGATCTTGAAAATCAGGTCCACATCCATTGCTCGTCCTCAAATCAGCAGGATCAGCAGCAGGCCCGCCCCGGAAAACAGCCCCGCAAACCAGAGCTTTTCCCGCTGGCGGCTCTCCTGCTCCAGTCCTCTCCGCAGTTCCGTCAGCTCCCCGGCGGCCCATGTCAGCTCACCCAATATCCTCTGCTCGTCCCCCTCCGGCTCCAGCCGCCGCAGGATACGACCACCCTCCCCGGAGAGAGCCGCAAAGCCCTGCCGCCATGCCGCCGGAAAAGAGATGCCCTCCTCCAGCGCCGCCAGCACCGCTCCATAGTACGGTCCCGCCAATGGGCGCTGCCGCTGAGCCGCCAGCAGCCGCAGCAGCGTCTCCCGCCGGAAGCGAATGGCGGAGGCCATCTGCTCCAGCGACGCCGCCAGCTCCTCCAGCAGCCGCAGCTGCCGCCGCTGGGCCTGTACCAGTCCCAGCCACAGCCACAGGGCGCCTCCCAGCAGCAGAAGGCTCCCCAGCACGTCCCTTACCACAGCTCCTCCACCAGATACTGCCGCTGCCCCTCCTCCCGCCGGATGGTCACCAGCTTTTCAAAGACCTTCTCCTTCAGCAGATGGGAAAACAGCGGCCTTCGCCCCAGCTCCCGCCGGTCAGCAGCATGGATGGTGGCCAGAAACCGCACCCCGCAGTTGGCGGCAGCGGACATGGCCATCAGATCCTCCCGAACAGTGATCTCGTCCACGGCAATGACCTGCGGGTTGGCCGACCGCAGCAGAATGGGGATGCCCAGCGCCTTGGGACAGGCGTCCAGCACATCGGTGTGGCTGCCCAGCGCCATCTGGGGGATACCCTGAAACATGACGGCGATCTCCCCCCGCTCGTCCACCACCGCCACCCGATGGGGCGACACGCCCTCTGCACCGTCGGACAGTCCCCGGATCAGATCCCGCAGCAGGGTGGTCTTGCCCAGTCCCGGTGGGGCCAGAAGAAGGGTGCTGCAAAAGCTGCCCTCCCGGAACAGCTGGGGCAGCACCTCCGTCGAAAGCCCCGGCTGTTCCCGTGCGATACGGATGGTGACGGAGGAGATATCCCGCAGATTGGTGTTGACCCCGTCCCGCAGCACCGCCGTACCGCACACGCCGATGCGGAAGCCGCCCCGTGCCGTGAGATACCCCCGGCTCAGGGTATCCGCCGCCGCATACCGGGAGTAGTCCGTCACCCCGTCGCACAGCTGCTCCAGCTCCGTTTGAGTCACCACCGGGTAGGGCCGCTCCCGTGCCGCCGGCACCTCCCCTCCCCGTAGCAGCAGCGTCAACGTCTGCCCGGCCCGTAGCCGCAGCTCCTCCGCCTCCGCCTGCTGCTCCTCCGGCACCTGACGGCACAGCCGCTGCCATCGCAGCGGCAGCAGAGCCGCCGCCTGCTGATACCGCCGGATGGCGTATGCCTCGTCCACACGCTCCACGCCCTTTCCTCTGTGATGCTCCACTATATGCTCGTCCCGACCCAAGTATGCCGCCCGCCTTATTTGTACATTTCGTCAATTTATATACCTCTTTTTAGGTTAAAATGACGAAGTTTGTGAAGTTTGCAATCCCTTCTCCACTTGACTTCCGCCGCCCAACAGGCTATAATTTGCCGTCGTAGAAAAAGCGAGAGAAAAGAGCGTAAACTATGGAAAAATCTCAGAATAGAAAACCTTTTCAGGCCCTTCGTGACCTGTTCCACCCGGTGGACCTGACCCACGGCACCTGCTGGCGCACCATTTTGCAGTTCTCCCTGCCGGTGATCCTGTCGTACCTGCTGCAGCAGGTGTATACCATCAGCGACGCCGCCATCGTGGGCCAAACCCTGACGGCGCAGGAGGTGGCCGGCGTCAACGACACCACCTCGTTGGTGTTCATCTTCCTGCAATTCGCCTTCGGTGTCAGCGCCGGGTTCTGCGTCATCACCTCCTGCTGCGTGGGCTGCCGGGATCAGGCCGGTGTGCGCCGCTCCATGGCCGCCCAGCTGGTGCTGTCGGCGGGGCTGACGGTGCTGCTGACAGCTCTGGCGCTGGTGCTGCTGAACCCCATGCTGGCCTGGATCAACGTGACGCCGGAGAACCCGGAGGTATACCGGGCCGCCTACACCTACTGCGGCATCATCTTCGCCGGCATCGGCGCCCAGCTGTTTTATAACTTCATCTGCTCCTTCCTGCGGAGCATGGGCGACTCCGTAACACCGCTGCTCTTCCTGCTGGGCTCCACGGTGCTGAATGTGGCGCTGGATCTGCTGTTCATTCTGGTGCTGCGCTGGGGCGTGGCCGGAGCCGCCGGAGCCACCGTCACCGCCCAGCTCATCAGCACCGTGGCCTGCTTCGCCTATGCCTTTTCCAAGTACCCGGACCTGCGGCTCCACAAGGAGGACTGGCGCATCACCGGACTGGACCTGAAGCGTCATATTGTTCAGGGCGTGCCGCTGGGCCTCCAGTTCTCCGTGCTGGCCATCGGCATCATCGTTATGCAGAGCGTGGTGGTGAAGTTCGATATGATCGACGGCCAGATGGTGTCCCACGCCGCCCAGAACGGCTTCGGCGCCGCCAACAAGCTCAATAGCCTCATCATGACCCCGGTGAACGGCCTTGGCACCGCCATGACCAGCTTCACCGCCCAGAATCTGGGTGCCGGGTACACCCACCGCATCCGCAAGGGCATCCTGCAGGGTCTGGTCATGGCCGCCATCATCGGCGTCTGCTCCGTAGGGCTGGGTCTGCTCCTGACCATCGACGGCGCATATCTCCACATCTTCCTCAGCGCCGACAAGGTCACCGCCGACACCATCCGCTTCGGCAACCACTTCCTGTATGTGGACTTCTCCATGTACCTGCTGCTGTGCTTCCTGTTCGTGGTCCGCAACTGCGTGCAGGGCATCCAGCGAGCCCCCTTCGTGCTGTGGGCCGGAGCATCCGAGCTGATCGCCCGTGTGGCCATCTGCCTGACCCTCCCGGCCCTGCTGTCCGGCGGCGTGGTCAGCGCCCAGTCCCCTGAGCTGGCCTTCTACGCCCTGTGCGCCGCCGATCCTCTGGCGTGGCTGGCGGCGGATCTGGCGCTGCTGGTGCCGTTCTTCAAGAATATGATGCACATGAATTACCAATACCTCTATGGCGGCGTGGAGCAGCATTTGTTGGGAAAATGATCCTCATTCCGCCAAAATAGGGACAGGCGCTGCACAGCAGCGCCTGTCCCTTTTCACTTTCTTCAGGCTTCCTCGTCCGGCCGGTACTCCAACAGATCGCCGGGCTGACAGTCCAAAGCGTGGCAGAGCTTGTTCAGCGTCTCCACCCGCACCGCCTTGGCCTTGCCGGTTTTCAGAATGGAGAGATTGGCCATGGTGATGCCCACCCGCTCCGACAGCTCCGTCAGACTCATTTTCCGCCGGGCCAGCATTACGTCAACGTTGAATACGATCATGCTTCGCCCTCCTTAAATGGTCATGTCGTTCTCCTCACGGAGAGCGGCGGCGTCACCGATGAGACGGCTGAGCACATAGCACACGATCCCCACCGCCACGCAGCAGAAGATGACCATGGGGGTGATGATAATGGTCAGCGGAGCGCTGCCGGCCCCCATAAAGGCCAGCACGAACATCCCCGCCGGAAAGATCAGCGCATCGGCAAAGGCCAGACGGGAGATGCTCCGCATATCCCGTGCATTCCGCCGGGTGAAGGCCCCCTCCGGGGCGCTGATGCTGCCGAAGATGCGCCAGCAGGGGAGCATGGCCCCGAAGATAGGCAGGGCGAACAGCCACGCCCAGATGAGGCAGGGCCAGTAGGCCCAGGTGAATTCCGGGTCCGCCTGCTGCACCTCCTGCCCGTAGGAGGGCAGGAACCAGAGGAAAAATATCCCGCACAGCACCGCTGCCGCCAGCAGCACCCCCCGCAGCAGGGTGGTCATGGTTTTGGTATTCATAAGGCTCACTCCTTTCCTTGTTGTGCCTATCATAGCAGCATAATTTCTGTTTGTCAACTATTTTTTATTGTTTTACGATAAATATTTTCTGTTTATCTAATCTGCAAATCAGGGGGTTGCATTTTGGCGCAGGATGTCGTATACTATCCTTTAGAAACAACCGAATAGCTGTCTTCGAGGCGGGGTGTGATTCCCCACCGGCGGTATAGTCCGCAAGCGGCGCAAGCTGCATGAACCGGTGCGATCCCGGTACCGACAGTATAGTCTGGATGAGAGAAGGCGTGTATGGCATTTTCGTGATGCTCTTTTTTGATGCGTACACCTTGGAAGGCAAGCCTTTCCGGGGGTTTACTACATTAAAAGGGAGTATTTTTTTATGACTCAGAAGCAAAAGACCCATCACCTTGCCGTGGCCGCCATGCTGTGCGCCGTGGCCTTCGTCCTCCAGTTCATCGAGTTCTCCATCCCCCTGATCCCCGCCTTCGTGAAGCTGGATCTGTCGGATCTGCCTGCCCTGCTGGGTACCTTCTCGCTGGGACCTGTGTACGGCGTGGTGATCCAGTTGGTGAAGAATCTGCTGCACCTGCCCTTCGGCTCCAGCGCCGGCGTAGGTGAGCTCAGCAACTTCCTGCTGGGCAGCGTGTTCGTGCTGGTGGCGGGCCTTGTGTACCGGCGGCATAAGAGCCGCAGATCGGCCCTGTGGGGCTCCCTGCTGGGCGCCGTGCTGATGGCGCTGGTGAGCCTGCCTTCCAACTATTTCGTGGTGTACCCGGCCTACGAGGTCCTCTACGGTCTGCCCATGACGGGCATCGTCGGGATGTATGAGGCCATCATGGGCTCCATCGCCCACGTCCCCACCGGCAATTCCCTCTTCAACTGCCTGCTGGTGTTCAACGTCCCCTTTACCCTGTTCAAGGGCCTGCTGGATGTGGGCATCTGCTTCCTCATCTACAAGCCCCTGTCACCCCTGCTGCACAAATAACATCCGTAAGCCCGAAACGCAGTCCTCCGTTCTCTCAGGGGACTGCGTTTTTCTCTTGTGCAGCGGCGCAGGCCGTGGTATAATAGAACATATGATTGACTTTGAGGAGGTGTGCCGCCATGGGCGACCGGGTGATTTTACACTGTGACCTGAACTGCTTTTTTGCCTCGGTGGAGCTGCTGAGCCACCCCGATCTGCGGGACATCCCCACCGCTGTCTGCGGCGACCCCGCCTCCCGCCACGGCATCATTCTGGCCAAGAACGAGCCCGCCAAGCGGCTGGGCATCCAGACGGCGGAGACCATCTGGCAGGCCAAGAAGAAGTGTCCCGGCCTGGTGCTGCTGCCGCCCCACCACGGCCTGTACCGGGAGTACTCCCGGCGGGTCAACACCATCTATGAGCAGTATACCGATCTGGTGGAGCCCTTCGGCATCGACGAGAGCTGGCTGGACATCACCGGCAGTATGCACCTCTTCGGCGGCGACCCCAAGGCCATTGCCGATGCCCTGCGCCGGCGGCTGCGGCAGGATCTGGGGCTGACCATCTCCGTGGGCGTGTCCTTCAACAAGGTGTTCGCCAAGCTTGGCAGCGACTATAAAAAGCCCGACGCCACCACCGTCATCAGCCGGGAAAACTGGCAGGATATCGTCTGGCCCCTGCCGGTGGGGGACCTGCTGTTCGTGGGCCGGGCCGCCGGACGGGTGCTGCACCAATACGGCGTGGAGACCATCGGCCAGCTGGCGGCCTGCTCCCCCCAGATGCTGGAGACGCTGCTGGGAAAGCTGGGTCTCCAACTCCACGAGTACGCCAACGGACTGGACGGCAGTCCCGTCCGCCCGGCGGGCCAGCAGGAGCCGGTGAAGTCCGTGGGAAACGGCACCACCTTCCCCAAAAACCTCACCCGGTGGGAGGAGGTACAGCGTGGTCTGGCGGTGCTGTCCGACAGCGTGGCCATGCGGCTGCGGCAGCAGGGGCTGTACTGCGGCGGCGTGTCCGTGTCCCTGCGGAACGCCCAGTTCCGCACCATGTCCCGGCAAATGCAGCTCCCGGCCCCCACCCACTTGATGAAGGACATCTGGCAGGCGGCCATGGAGCTGACCCGGCGGCTGTGGAAGGCCCCGGAGCCGGTACGGATGCTCACCGTCACCGCCCTGTATATCACCGACAGCGCCGACTCCTTCCAGCAGCTGGATCTGTTGGAGGCCCCGGTGGTCACCCAGCAGCAGGAAAAGCAGGAGAAGCTGGAACGCACCATGGACGCCATCCGTGGAAAATACGGCCGGGGTTCTATCTCCTTCGGCCTGCCGGGAGAGGAGCGGGCCGGCTGGGACGACTGACCTATAGCGCCGCACAGGGGCAGGGCCATCCCCAAGGCTCCCAACTTCCGCCCTCAGAGCCGTTCCCCTGAGGACCATTTCCATCCAGTACAGCGTAAAAGCATGGCTGCATAAAAAGCGCAGCCGCATAAGAATGTGGCCGTATAAATGGCACAAAATCGTACTGCATAAAAAAGAGACGCACCCGCAGGTGCGTCTCTTTTTCACGCCGGGATGCCCCGGCCTTGGATCACAAAATGGCTTACAGCTTCTCCCGAACCTTGGCGGCCTTGCCGAAACGGTCACGCAGATAGTAGAGCTTGGCACGACGGACATAGCCGTGGCGCACAGTCTCCACCTTCACGATAGAGGGAGAGTGAACGGGGAACACCTTCTCCACACCCACGCCGTAGGAGATACGACGGACGGTGAAGGTCTCCTCGATGCCGCCGTGCTTCTTGGCAATGACGGTACCCTCGAACACCTGAACACGCTCACGGGCACCTTCCTTGACCTTCACGTGGACACGGACAGTATCGCCCACTTCCACCTGAGGCACGTCATTCTGCAGCTGCTTTTCATTCAGTGCTTTGATGAGATCCATGGATTTTTCCTCCTAAATTATAGGCGTTCATGCCGTCATTTCCGTAGCGCCCCACCTTTTTCGGGACACCGGCGACAGAGGACCGCCCTTTTCATGCCATAGTAGAATATCACAGATGTCCGCCAAATGCAAGCATTATTTCCTGTTTTGACAAAAAAAGTATCGAAATAGGCTCCAACAGGCCCATTTTCCCTTGTTCATCCATGTACACCAGCATGATACGGTCGAAAATCACGCATCCTCCTGCAAAAGATCCCGCAGCTCATACAGCCGCAGCCGGGCGGATGCGTCCGTGGGGTCTTGGGCCAGAGGCTCCATCACGGCGATGAGCTCCGGCAGATGGGCCTTGGCTCCATCCGGGTGCAGCAGCGGCCGCCCGTAAACGGCGCTGCATACGGCATCGCTCCCCTGCTCCGGCAAAAGGGCGCAGACCTGCTGGAAGGTTCGGAAAGCAGCCACGCCGCCCCAATCATCGCCGTCATCTCCGCGGGACTGACCGTCCGAAAAGCGGGTACAGGTCTCCGCCGCTCCGGAGCGGGCCAGCGTCACAAGGTCTGAATGGTCCCGCCGTGTTCCTTGCCACAGGAGACAGAACACCATGGTGGCCAACGTCGTCAGGGACAGAAAAACGAAGGGCCGTCGCTTCATCAGGGCATCCGCCTCTGTTTCTCTGTCCCCATTGTGCCAAAAAGTACCGGAGCTGTCCATTAAAACGTCCACTGATGCGTCCGTTATATGTCCGCAATCCGTCCATTTTTACGGGCAAAATCACGCCCGGAGGGAAAAAGCATCCCTCCGGGTGGTACAGCTTTTCTACCGGAAAATTTCCCCTGCCTCGTCCAGCAGCTCCCGGCGGCGGACCCGAACAAAGTCCGGGGACAGGTCCGGCCGGTAGCGGGCGATAGCCTTTTCCAGCAGTTGGGGGTTCAGGCCGGGGTTCTGCGCCCGGACCGTTACCGCCGCCCGGAGAAGATTCTCCTCCTCCGCAAAGGCGATGCTCCGGATCATGGGGGCGATATCCACCTCCGCCAGCTGCTTGCGCTTGGTGCGCTTTTCGATCAGCAGCTCCGGGCGGTGAAACAGCTCCGTCAGCGCCTCTGCGGCGCCCTCCGGCACACCGTGGTCGTACTCCAGCTCCATATCCGCCTGCAAATACGCCAGCTCCCGCACCGGGCGCTTGGCCTCGTAGCAATCCAGCACCCGCAGCCCCTCCGGCAAGCCCTCGTTGAGCTTTTCGGCAATGCCGCTGCCGTCGGTATCCTGCGTCACCTCGAAATCCAGCAGCTCGCAGTCGCTGGACTGGGCCACCGGCAGGGGCAGCACAATGGAGATGATGGGATGGGGGTGGAAGCCCTGAGAGTGCTTGATCTCCAGCTCCGTCCGGGGAAAGGCCCGCTGCACCGTCCGCAGCAGATCCAAATGGGAGATATAGGCCGCCGTCCCCTCCTTCACGAATAGAAGCCGCAGCTTAGACATCGCACTTCCCCCCTACCAGTCGATTGGCGCCGCAGCCGTTGCAGTGGGTGCGGCAATCCGGGGTGGTGACCCCGGCAAAGGCACGCTCCCGCTCCCGGCGGAGGTATGCCGTGGTGACGCCGCTGGAGATCATGTCCCAGGGCATCTTTTCATCCAGCGAACGGGTGCGGTTGGCGTAGAAGTGGGGATCCAGCCCGCACTCCTCAAAGGCCTCCAGCCAGCGGTCCAGCGAGAAATACTCCTCCCACGCATCCAGCTTGGAGCCCTTGCGCCACGCCGTCTCCAGCACCTTGCACATCCGGCGGTCGCCACGGGCCAGCACAGCCTCCAGAAAGCTGGTGTCGGAGTCGTGCCAGTTATAGGTGACGGTTTTGGTCTTGATGGCCTCCCGCAGCAAGGCCACCCGCCGCTCATACTCCTCCTTGGAGATCTGCGGCTCCCACTGAAAGGCCGTATGGGGCTTGGGAACGAACCACGATGTGGAGACGGTGATGCGGACGCCCCGGTTTTTATTGCTGGCACTCTCCCGCCATGTATGCATGACACGGGCCGCCAGATCGGCAATGCCCAGCACGTCCTCGTCGGTCTCCGTGGGCAGGCCCAGCATGAAGTACAGCTTCACGGCGTTGTAGCCCCCGGCAAAGGCCGTGCGGCAGGACTGAAGCAGATCCTCCTGGGTGACATTTTTATTGATGACATCCCGTAGCCGCTGGGTACCGGCCTCCGGGGCGAAGGTCAGGCCGCTCTTGCGGCCCTTGGCCAGCCGCTCCATCAGGTTCATGGAGAAGTTGTCCGCCCGCAGACTGGGCAGGGACAGATTCACATGGCGCTGCTGACAGAAATCCTCCAGCTGGTCGCACAGCTGGGTCAGGGGCGGGTAGTCGCTGGTGGAGAGGCTGGACAGCGTCACCTCCTGATACCCGGAGCCGTCGCAGCTCTCCACGGCGTACCGGGCGCACAGGGCCTCGCTGCGGTTGCGGACCGGGCGGTACACATACCCCGCCTGACAGAACCGGCAGCCCCGGATACAGCCCCGGAACAGCTCCAGCATCACCCGATCCTGCACGATCTCCGTGGAGGGGACGATGGTCTGAGTGGGGAAAAAGGACTTGTCCATATCGTGGACGATACGCTTGGTGACCACCGTCGGAGCGCCCTCCAGCGGCGTGATCTCCGCCACGGTGCCGTCGTCATGATACGTCACCTCGTACAGGCTGGGGACGTAGATGCCCGGCAGCTGGGCCGCCGCACGGAGAAACTGCATCTTGCTCCAGCCCTCCCGGCGGGCCTTGCGGTGCAGCTCCACTAACTCCACGGTGATGTCCTCCCCCTCCCCCAGACTCACCAGATCGATGAAGTCGGCAATGGGCTCGGCGTTATACATGGCGGTACCGCCGGCGATGACCAGCGGCGTCAGGCCGGTGCGCTCTGCGCTGTGGATGGGGATGCCCGCCAGATCCAGCATATTCAGAATGGCGGGAAAGGCCATCTCATAGCCCACGGAGAAGGCCACGATGTCAAAGTCCGTGACAGGCTCTCCGGACTCCAGAGCAAACAGGGGCATCCCGGCCCGGCGCATCTCCTCTTCCATGTCGCCCCAAGGGGCAAAGACCCGCTGGCACCACACGCCGTCCATGTTGTTCATGACGCCGTAGAGGATCCGCATTCCCAGATTGGACATCCCGATCTCATAGGTGTCCGGGAAGCAGAAGGCAATGCGGGTATCCACCTGCGCCGGGTCCTTCTTCACGGCGTTATATTCCCCACCCACATAGCGGGCAGGCTTCTGCACTCGCGGCAGAATACGTTCCAATCGTTTATCCACGGTATCTCTCCTGTATTCTTTGGTTTAACATCTTATTTTACCCGTTTTATCCCCCTTTGGCAAGCTTTATTTCCCGCAGATTCCATCCGGTCAGCCCCACGGCCCCCACCAGCAAAAAGGGGCTGCCCCCCAGCCGCCAGATGAGCCCTCCTCCCCCCAACAGCAGAGCCAGCGACACCGCAAGGCTCACCGCCGACAGTACCCGCTGGGCGGTATAGGGTTCTGTCAGCCACGCCAGCGCCAGCCACAGGATACGGCCGCCATCCAGCGGCAGGGCAGGCAGCAGGTTGAAGACCCCCAGTACCAGCTGCGCCCCGGCAAAGAGATACATCGGCTCCCACCACCGGCCCAGAAGGCCCAGTGCCGCCGCCAGCAGCAGATTGCTCACCGGGCCCGCGGCGGCGGTCAGCAGCTCGCCGCCGTAGGAGATGCGGCGGTCATCCACCTGCATCTCGGCGCCGAACACGGTGATATGCAGTCTTTGGATCCGGCCTCCTACCCTTCGCAGCACCAACCAGTGGCCCAGCTCATGGCACACCGCCGCCGACAGGATAGCCCCCAGCAGCAGTGGGGAGGCCAGCCACACGAAGGCCGCCAGCAGCAGCGGCACCCCCGGCGAGATCCGCAGGCGCTCAGCCAATGCCATAGTAGGCGGGATCCAGATAGACGGTGTCCTTCTGGATGGTGAAGTGGAGGTGCGGGCCAGTGGCGTTGCCGGTCTCCCCCACCTCGGCAATGGGATCGCCCAGCGCCACCTGCTGGCCGGAGGAGGCAGTAATGCGGCTGCAATGGGCGTACAGGGTGGTAAAGGCCCCGGCGTGGGACACGGTCACATAGTTGCCCAGTTGGCTGCTGTCCCCCACCGCCGTGACGGTGCCGTCAGCGAAGCTGGAGATGACGGTCCCGGCATCGGCGGCGATGTCCGTGCCGTAGTGGAAGGCGTTCTCCCGCCATCCGAAGCCGTCGGTGACGGTCCCCTGCACCGGGGCGGCGTAGGCAAAGCCCAGCACCTGCTGGGTCAGGCACACGTCCTCTGGGGTGTTCTCCGCCGTGTAGGTGGCTGCGGCGGGCTGCGCCTGCCGGGGGCCGAACACCGCCGTGTAGGCGTCGTCCAGTGCTCCGGTCAGAGAGCCGTCAAAGGCGTGACCTACGGCCGAAAAGGCCGCCGTAAAATCTGTGTCGCCGCCCATCAGTATCAAGAGTCTCTGACGGTAAGGCTCCAGCGTGTCCGGGGCCGTCAGCTTTATGGCCACCACCCCCAGCAGCAGCGCTCCGCACACCACCAGTTGCCACAGGCGGCCCACGGCGGGGCGGGGCCTCCGGCCTGCAGTGGGCCTGCGCTGCGGTGTGCGGCGGGCCATCGGGCGGCGCAGAGGCTGCCCGTGTGCCAGTGTGCGGCGGGCGGGCCGGCGGTGCTTTGTCTCGGTCATGCCATCCCCTCCTTTTGCGTTCAGTGTATGCGCCCTTCGGGCAGGGCAGAACCTCCGGGGCGGAGGGAAATTTCCCTCTTGACAGAAACGTTTCTGCACCGTATAATAGTTAGGCTGACGGGGTGTAGCGCAGCTGGTAGCGCGCTTGGTTCGGGACCAAGAGGCCGGGGGTTCAAGTCCCCCCACTCCGACCAGAAAAGAAACACCTTTTGTCTACCGACAAAAGGTGTTTCTTTTCAACGAAATAAATCCCTTCCGGGATTTGTGAAATTCGCTTCGCAAGTGAAATACGCCTGCGGCGTGTGAAATGCGCAGTAGCGCGTGAGGGATTTATTTCATTTCACTTTCCGCGCAAGCGGAAAATTTCACAATGACCGCAGGTCATTATTTCACATCCGAAGGATATTTCACTTCACAATCCGTCTATTCTGCTGTATAATCCAATACGAAAGGCGGTGCTTGCATGTCCGAATCGAAGCTACGGGAACTTTCTACTGATTTCGCAGTCAGAATTATTAAGCTATGCGAAGCAATCAAGGGTCATTTTTCGCTGGTGAACCAATTGGAGCGTTCCGCGACTTCTATTGGTGCAAATATTCGGGAAGCCAACTATGCCCACGGCAAACCCGATTTTATTGCAAAACTGCAAATCGCGTTGAAAGAATGTTACGAAACGGAATATTGGTTGGAACTGTTTGTGAAGTCAGATATTCTGAACAGAGAAACTGCTGCCGAATTGTATAATCAATGCGGCACGGTTCGCCGTATTTTGATTGCCTCCATAAATACCGCAAAGGGGAATAAATCATGAATATCACAATTGAAGCTTTGCAAGTGTACTTATCTGACCGCTACGGCGGCTGGGCAAATGAACAAGGTCTGTTCATGAAGCTGGTAGAAGAACTCGGTGAGGTTGCGGAAGTCTTGAACAAACGGGCAGGTAGAAAGTCTTCTGACGAAAGCGATCTTCAGGAGGAACTGGGTACAGAACTGGCAGATATGCTCCATTATATCGTTGCGATCGCGTCAATCAATGAAATCGACTTGAATGAAATTGTCATTCAAAAGGACAGAGCAGCTTCCTTAAAGTACCATCACGAAACCAATTTGGAAACTTTCATGTTGAACCGACAGCGGTAAATAGTGAATTCTTGGTGTACTTTTTATGGTTTTTACCTCGTTATACGCACCGTTTGGTCGCTCTTTCGCAAATAAGGTTGATAGTTTTGATACGAAAGTATTTGAAACTATCAACCTTTTTCTTTTTGCAAAAATACTTGCGGCACAAGGCTTTTCGGCAAAGCGACACTTTGGAATAGTTTCATTGTGTGCTTTATGGATCACACTTTTGGAAACGGCAACGATACACGCTGACAACAGAATCACATTCCGCTTTAAGGACGGAACAGACATTGAGGTTGGGGCTGAGTAAGCCCCGCCTTTTTTGTTGGTAGAAATGTCCACATTGTTATGATATACTGTGCTAAAGTCCGTTTTATAGGACACCTACCGTGATAGAATGCTATTGTAAACAAAGAAAAGCATTTATCACGCCGGATATGAGGTGAACACGATGAGTAATATCATAAGCGACTCCGTCAGCAAACTTTCAGCAATTACAGACCAAACACCTATCGATTGGGATGCTTTCGATTCTATTCTGAAGGGCTTAGAGGATATCAATGCCTATGATGAGTATTATGAAGAGACAATTCTGTCAGAGTTTATTATGGATGGAGAATTTTACAAGCGTGGGTCCATCTTGGCAGATGTTGTCCGCCACTTTCTCGCTTGCGGTTATGATGTTTCTGCAAATGACGGGTTAAATGGTGGTCTGGCGCTTCATTCGCTTTGTTGGTCATCGTACGATCATTATGTTTTGGAGGCTGCCAAGGTTCTTATGAATGCCGGAGCCCCCGTCAAATACAGAACCAGTGGCGATGATCCCAACGAAGAACCAGAGTGTCTGCTGGGAAGCATCGGCTGGAAAATTTCTGGTGCCTGGATGGTGGACAAGGACTATGCCTGGGCAAATATACTTGAAGCCTATTATGCTATGACAGAGGCTAATATTGCAGGTAAGGATTACAATACCATAGACAATTACTTTGCTTGTATCGGGAAACCACTTACCGCTGTTTCTGCCATCAATGTTGGCGGCAAACCTGCTCTATATGACGAGGGTGCTGTTTCTGTGTATTCCGAACCGCTCATCCTGTGGTTTGAGAACAAGCCCCTGGTAGTCAGCTGCTATACCGATTTTGTGGTAAACCCGGTATACGCTGATGACAAAAAGAACGACCTTGCAGATGTTACTACAGCATTTCCCTCTCTTATTGGTACTACACTGAAAGAAGTGCAGTACATTGGCAAAACCATCTGTTATTTCGAGTTTAGTAACGGAAAACGGCTGTTTTTTGCAGGCCGCGACATTGGGGACGGAAAACGAGTCGGCACTTTTGATATACTGGCTGACAGCAAAAAAGTGAATGTCGAGCAACTCTGTATCGAGAGTTTCTGCGCCACAAGCGATTGTACCTTTGCCAGCACTGTCACGGAATATGATGAGGATGCTATTGCCCTCTTCTGTGATGATGCAGCATACCTTCTCTATCTCCGTCCTGGAACAGCCGACAGATACCAGTTTGGTATTTGCCCTTGTACCAAGGAATTGCTTGCTGAATACACACGTCAGTATCCATTACAGCAACCGGCCAAAACCACATGGATTTATGATCAAAATAATCTGTCCGCAGTACGCCTTGATTTCCCAGAGGGACACTTGTATATGGCGGCTACAGCATATAATGACATTGAAATCCAGCTTTCGGATAAAATTTATAATCCTTTGGATTACAATGTTTTGCCTTGCAAAGAGGGCAAACACATGGAATTCCTAAAAAGGAAGGTTGGTGATTAACTATGAAATTGTTCGATACTATCGAAGCAGTAAAGTTCCCGGAAGAAAATATGATATTTATAACCCGCGGTGGGTATCTTTACTATATTTACAACCCCAAATCTAAATGGTGGAGAAAACACAGCAATGCCGGAAACGATCATCTTACCGTCTCCAACTACCCCGATGTAAGCAGAGAAGAACTTGTTGATGCCATGAAGGGTGTTTTTCCAAAAAAGGAAACGGATCTTATGCGTTTATGCAATTCATCCCAACTGTGCATCAGAGATATGCTGGATTTGCTCAAAGAGGATTATCCACAGTATATGGCTGACTATGCCATTTACCATACTATACACCGGCTTTTGTTGGAGTCGGACATCTGCCATAAATCGTTTGAAAAATTGCAGAAACTGCTGGAGGATGCCACCGCCAATCACCACGATAGCAACCAGGTTCTCACTCAAATAAAGAATCTCTCTTTTGCCATCATCGGCAGAGACATTTTCAAGAGAGGCACCGCAACCTACCAGTTGGTATATGCGAAAAACCTAACCGCAGAAGAGGTCGCGGAGTACAATGCCAATAGACCCACAGAGGATGATACCGCAGTGGCGCTCGTAGTTGATTTTTATCAGCGTTTCCTCTACCGGATGGAGTATATGCTCAAAGTCGGCAAAGAGAAGGGATATAACCTGATCTCCTTTATGGGTCCCTAATATCCCCGCAGATGGTTTCATTTTTTGTGGTTAGGGTTTCATTTTCAAGTGAAACCTTTTGAAACCCTATGAAACCGTATCATTATTATCAACTGTTGCCATGCAGAGTGTCCTTATAGGATCTGAGTATCCTGTAATGGATACTCTGCTTTTTTATTTCCCACAAAGTTCATACTACAACCTGTTCCGGGGCGTAGCTGAGTGCTACGCCTTTTCTTGTTTCCACGATAATGTCGCCTCTGGAATCTTCCGGCGATCCGGCACATCAAAGGCACCGATGCAGTTATAGTGAATATCGACGCGCTGGTTGGTAACGCCGTCCTGCTTTTCGGCGTAGTACACCTCAATGTGGTCAATCAGCTCTGCGGCCATACGCTTTGTAATGGTGGTCGCGTCCGCATACCGCCGCACCGTTTCAAGGAAATCGTCAATGTCCATGCGCTTGCTTTCGTCCTTTTTCAGTTCCAGCCGCAGCGCCTTGATCTTCTTTGCGTTCTCGCCCTGCTCCTGTTCGTAGCGTTTGGACATTTTGGCAAACCGGGCATCGTCGATCTTTCCCGCTACATTGTCCTCATAGAGCCGTTCAAAGAGCATGGCGCACCCGCTTGCGGGACCGAAGGCTCAGCAGCAGAACAGCCGCCACCAGCTCGGCGCAGGCCACCAGTACCAGCGCATAATACTCCCCCCGCAGTGTCAAAAAATTCGTGAAAAACTCCATGCAGGCTCCCTTTATTCCCCGATGTCAGCCATCTCTCCACACAAAAACACGCCCCAATGTGGCGGAGCGTTGGATAGTCAGCGTGGAAAAAATTTCCTAACGAAAAATTAAGTATATAATCTGTTTTTTACTCCCATTTCTTAAGCAATGCAATCGTTTTTCCGGATTATTGTAAATAATAGTTAGTTTCGGGGCTTTTATGTCGTATTTTGTAAAATTTCTTTGAAAAAAATTTCATCTATGGAACGTCGGGCCGATGCTCCGTGCAGCTCAGGCCAAACCGGAGCGAGGCGACAAAAAAAGAGCGTTCCCTGAGGAACGCTCTTTTCCATATGAAGAATTACTTACTTCAGCTCGACCTTGCCGCCGACTTCCTCGACCTGCTTCTTCAGAGCCTCGGCATCCTCCTTGGACAGGCCCTCCTTCATGGTGGTGGGAGCGCCCTCGACGGCAGCCTTGGCCTCGGCCAGACCCAGACCCATGACCTCACGGATGACCTTGATGACCTTGATCTTCTGAGCGGCATCGAAGCCGGTCAGAATGACGTCGAAGTCGGTCTTCTCCTCAGCAGCGGGAGCAGCAGCGCCGGCAGCAGGAGCAGCCATGGCAGCGGCGGAAACGCCGAACTCCTCCTCCAGAGCGTGAACCAGCTCGCTGAGCTCCAGAACGGTCAGGCCCTTGATTTCTTCGATCATAGCAGTAACTTTCTCGGACATTTTGATAAGCCTCCTAATTGTAAGATGTTTTTTAGATAGGGGTCGAGACGAAACGTCTCATTACTCGGCAGCGGCTTCCTCAGCGGGAGCGCCCTGCTTCTCTGCAATTTGCTTCAGCACGCAGGCCAGAGCGGAAATGGGAGCCAGCATGGTACCCAGAACCTGAGCCTGCAGCACGGGCAGAGCGGGGATGGCAGCCAGAGCATTGACGGTCTCCAGGGAGACGACCTTGCCCTCCATGAAGCCGCCCTTGATCTCGAACTTGCCGTTGAGTTTCTTTGCGAACTCTGCGATCACACGAGCCGGAGCGACGGGATCGTCCATGCACACGGCCAGAGACGTGGCGCCGTTGAGCTGATCGTCCAGCTCGTTCAGGCCCACATTGTTGAAAGCAAAGCGCAGCAGGGTGTTCTTGACGACAGCGTAGTCAATGTTGTTCTCACGGCACTGGGTACGCAGAGTGGTATCCTCTGCCACCGTGATGCCCTTGTAATCAACGATGACACCGGCAGCTGCGTTCTGCAGCTTCTCGGTCAGCGCCGCCACGACGGCCTGCTTCTCAGACAGAACTTTTGCGTTGGGCATTTCTTTGATTTCACCTCCGGAAAAATTGTCGGTGCGTTCAAAAAAAGGAAACCGTCCCTGTATCCAAGGACACAAGGACGGTGTAAGCAATCAAAATCGATTTGCCATCCTCGGCAGGACTTACGGCTTGCGCCACCTGCTGTCTTTGGAACGCATCAAATATTATACCAGCGGACGGGCGCTTTGTCAAGCACCCTACCGAAGATATTGAAGCGTTTCGGGTCGAATCGGCCCGGTGCAGTGTCAGATCTGCTTGTTGGCGTTCATCTTCACGCCGGGGCCCATGGTGGCGGCAGCCACGCAGGACTTGATATACTGGCCCTTGGCAGCGGCGGGCTTGGCCTTGATGATGGCGCCGATGAGAGCAGAATAGTTCTCATACAGCTTGTCAGCGCCGAAGGACACCTTGCCGATGGGGCAGTGGATGATGTTGGTCTTGTCCAGACGATACTCCACCTTACCAGCTTTGACCTCCTTCACGGCCTTGGCCACGTCGGGAGTGACGGTGCCGGCCTTGGGGGAGGGCATCAGGCCCTTGGGGCCCAGCAACTTACCCAGACGGCCCACAACACCCATCATGTCGGGGGAAGCGACCACCACGTCAAAGTCGAACCAGTTCTCCTTCTGGATCTTCTCCACCATGTCCATATCGCCCACGAAATCGGCGCCGGCCTCACGGGCAGCGGCGGCCTTGTCGCCCTTGGCGAACACCAGCACACGGGCGGTCTTGCCGGTACCGTTGGGCAGCACGATGGCGCCACGAACCTGCTGATCGGCGTGACGGGAGTCAACGCCCAGCTTCACGTGCAACTCGACGGTCTCGTCAAACTTGGCGGAAGCGGTCTTGCACACCAGCTCCAGACCCTCCTTGGGATCGTACAGGGTCCCACGGTCGATCTGCTTTGCACTGTCTTTATACTTCTTACCTCTAAACATCTCTTACACCCTCCTTATTCGCCCACGACGACGCCCATAGAACGGGCGGTGCCGGCGATCATGCTCATGGCAGCTTCCAGAGAAGCAGCGTTCAGATCACGCATCTTCAGCTCAGCGATCTTCTGAATGGAGGCCTTGGAGATGGTGGCCACCTTGGTCTTGTTAGGCACACCGGAGCCGGACTCGATGTTGCACTCCTTCTTGATCAGCACCGCAGCCGGGGGGGTCTTGGTGATGAAGGTGAAAGAGCGATCGGCGTACACGGTGATGACCACGGGAATAATCAGACCCATGTCATTCTTTGTGCGCTCGTTGAACTCCTTGGTGAAAGCGGCGATGTTCACGCCGTGCTGGCCCAGAGCGGGACCAACGGGGGGTGCGGGGGTTGCCTTGCCTGCAGGGATCTGCAGTTTTACATAACCAACGACTTTCTGTGCCATAAAGAGGCACCTCCTTCATAAAAATGTGGTAGCAGCCGGTCAAATACCGGACCTGCTCTTGGCGAGACGCACAGCGTCTCTCCCACTTGCGCCGGAGGGGATGCTCCGGCCTGTGTGCGTCCGACGCACTCAGGGCTGGACGACCTCGACCTGATCGAGCTCCAGCTCTACGGGAGTCTCTCTCCCGAACATGGAGACCACCACACGAACCTTGTTCTTGTCGGCGTCGATCTCCTCCACGGTACCCATGAAGCTGGCCAGAGGGCCGTCCGTGATCTTCACGGTATCGCCCACGTTGTACAGCACCACGATCTCGTGCTTTTCCACGCCCAGTGCAGCGACCTCCTCCTCCGTCAGGGGGATGGCCTTGTTGGCCTCTCCTACGAAGCCGGTGACGCCACGGATGTTGCGGATCAGATGCCAGGTGTCATCTGTCAAGATCATCTTAATGAGGACGTAACCGGGGAATACCTTGCGCTCCACTTCCTTCATGACACCCGACTCGGTGACCTCGGTGACGGTCTCCATAGGGATCTCCATCTTCAGAACCATGTCGGACATATTGCGGTTCACCACGGACTTTTCAATGGCCGCCTTCACCGCATTTTCATAGCCGGAATAGGTGTGGATGACATACCATTTTGCGTTATCAGCCATGCTCCGCTCCTTAGTGCGTAAACAGGCCGATCAGCGTCTTGACAGCCAGCACAGCCACGCCGTCAAAGATCCAGATGCAGGCGCCCACACCCAGAGAGCACAGCAGCACAGTGCCGGTGTTCTTGGCCGTGGTCTTGGCGCTGGGCCATACCACCTTCATCAGTTCGCTTCTCATTTCACGGAACCACTTGCCGTGATCCTTCTTGACTTTCTTTTCCTCTGCCATCGCTGTTTCTCCTTCCAATTACTTGGTTTCGGTATGGACCGTATGCTTTCTGCAGAAGGGGCAATACTTGTTCATTTCAAGACGGTCAGGGTTGTTCTTCTTGTTCTTCATCGTGTTGTAGTTTCTCTGCTTGCACTCATTGCATCTCAAAGTGATCTTCACTCGCATCTAACGGCACCTCCTTATTAGATTGACGGCTCCGGCCCCGCCGGACCGCCGCTTGCCTCCCTGAAGGGCGCAGCCTCTTTTCTGCGTCAGAAGCGAAAAAACGCATGAAAAGAAAGCCCATGTCCACAGGTAAGGACTATTCTAACACAGGCAAGTCCCTCCGTCAAGGCGTTTTTTCACGAAAAGGAGAAGATTTTTCATGAAAACGGCGCTTTTCGCCCCCCTTCTCCGGTTTTTTCTCTGCCACCGGTTGCGCCGGAGGGAAAAGTTGTGTATGATAGAGAAAAATTCACCCTGCGAGGTATGTGAGAATGAAGATCATGGCCATTGATTACGGCGACGCCCACACCGGCATCGCCATCTCCGACGCCACTGGCACGCTGGCGGGCTTCACCACCGTCATCGACAGCCGCAAGGCGGAGGTGGTGGTACAGGAGATCCTCCGGCTGCTCCCGGAGCATGGGGTCACGGAGCTGGTACTGGGCTATCCCAAGAACATGGACGGCACCGTGGGTCCCCGCGCCGAGAAGGCCGCTGCCTTCGCCGAGACGCTGCGGCAGGCGGCAGACCTCCCCGTGACCCTGTGGGACGAGCGGCGCACCACGGTGGATGCCCACAACATCCTATTTAACAATGGAAAGAACGCCAAACAGCGCAAAAAGGTGGTGGATGCCGTGGCGGCGTCCCTGATGCTGGAGGGCTATCTCACCCGCAAGCGGCTGGAGGCACAGCGCCATGAGTGAGGTCTGTATCATCGGCGGCGGGGCCTCCGGCCTGATGGCGGCGCTGACGGCCCTCTCCGACCCCCGGAACCGGGTGACGCTGCTGGAGCGGCAGGGCCGGGTAGGCCGCAAGCTGCTGTCCACCGGCAACGGCCGGTGCAACCTCTCCAACCGCCATGCCTCCCCGGTTCACTACCACGGAGCCGACCCGGACTTCTGCCGCCCTGCGCTGGAGGCCTTCCCGGTGGCGGAAACGCTGCGCTTTTTCCACCAGCTGGGCCTTGTCACGATGGAGGAGCCCGACGGCAAGCTGTATCCCCGCTCCAACACCGCCAATTCCGTGCTGGATGTGCTGCGTCTGGCGCTGGAGGGACAGCCGGATCGGCTGACCCTGCGGACCGGCGATCCCGTCACCTCCCTGAAGTGCCGGGGGCAGGGCTTTACCGTGACGCTGGAGAGCGGCGAGGTCCTCCGGGGCATGGACTGCGTCATTCTGGCCGCAGGCGGCGCCGCCGGCAGCAAGGTGGGCGGCGTGCTGGACGGCTATCGGCTGGCCAAGGGGCTGGGCCACCACCGCACGGCTCTGACCCCGGCACTGGTGCAGCTCAAGACCGATCCCACCTACCCCCGCTCCCTGAAGGGCGTGAAAACCACCGCCCGTATTACTCTGCGGCGGGGCCGGGAGGTGCTGGCGGAGAACCACGGAGAAATTCTCTTCACCGAGTACGGCGTCAGCGGCCCCGCCATCTTCGAGATCTCCCGCTATGCCATTGGTGAGGACGTGACCCTGTCGCTGGATCTGTGGCCAGAGCAGTCGGAAGCGGACACCGCCGCATGGCTGCGCCGCCGGCAGGCACTGGCACTCCGCAATCGGGAGCTCACCTGCGGGCAGGCCTTCACCGGCGCCCTCCACAGCCGCCTGAGCCAGATGGCGGCCAAGTACGCCGGGCTCTCCCCCTCCCTCCCCCTGGCAGACGCCCCGGAGGAGGCACTGGCGGCGCTGGCCCACACCTGCAAGTGCTTTGACCTGCCCGTCACCGGCACCTGCGGCTTCGATCAGGCACAGGTCACCGCCGGAGGGCTCCGCACCGACGAGTTCGATCCCCACACCCTCCAAAGCCGTCTGGTCCCAGGCCTGTACGCCTGCGGCGAGGTGCTGGACGTGGACGGCGACTGCGGCGGCTACAATCTGCAATGGGCATGGTCCAGCGGCCATCTGGCCGGGCAGCTTCGATAAAAGCAGCAGGATATTGCGTATTTTACGCAATATCCTGCTGCTTTACGGCATTTCTCTGGCTTCCTTCTTGGTCTCCATGGGATATACCGCCAGCTGATCGCCGCCGGCCGCCATAGCCAGCAGCACCTCCTCCGGGCCGTGATATCCCTTCTCCCGCAGCTTCCGCTCCAGCCACAGGCCGTCCCTTCCCGCCTTCCGCAGATTCTCCGGCAGCACCCGGCCGTCTTGCACCACCGGGGTCTGGAGCAGCTCCTGCCGGGGCTGCATGGACAGATCCGCCGGTGTCACCGGCCGCTGCATGGCCGCCGGCAGGAACGTCACCGTGCCGTTATGCTCTAAAATGGCGGTCTGGATCTGGTTGAGGTCAAAATACCCCGATACCCGGCAGTACATGAGAAATTCGTTGAGATCCATCCGGGCTCGCCGCAGGTTTTTCCGGTAGATGACACCGCTGTCCATGAGGATCAGCGGCTTGCCGGTGATAAACCGCCGCACCCGGATGGATTTGTTGGTCAGCAGGGCGATGCCCCACGCCGCCAGCCCATACACCACCATGGCCCAAAGAGGTCGCAGGGGCGATTCCAGCTCCGAAGCCATTTCGGCGGCGATGGAGCCGATGGTAATGCCCATCACATAGTCAAACAGGTTCATCTGGGACACCTGCTTGTTGCCGGAGAGCTTGGTCAGCAGAAACAGAGCCGCCAGCGACCCCAGCGCCGTCAGGGTGATCTGTCCCCCCTGCTGCAGGATATCCTCCATAAAAAACACGCCTCCCGAAGCACTGATTTTCTCTCAGTATGCCCCGGCAGGCGTATTCTTATGTACCCTTATTCGTGGGTCCGGACGTTAATGAACTCCGCCCGCAGCTTGGAGTAGAGGATGGTCTGGCTGCTGTACAGCCCACAGTAGCCGGAGATCAGATAGCTGATGGAGCAGGCCATGGCGAAATACAGCAGATCGCCGGAGCCGAACAGCTCCACGCTGAGGATGATGGAGGCCAGCGGGCAGTTCACTGCCCCGCAGAACACCGACACCAGCCCCATAGCGGCCCCGAAGCCCGCCGGGAGACCCAGCCAGCCCGCCGCCACGCAGCCGAAGGCGGCTCCCACGAAGAAGGAGGGGACCACCTCGCCGCCCTTAAAGCCGCACCCGATGGTGATGGCGGTAAAGAGCAGTTTCCACACCCATGCCCACGGATCTGCCTGTCCGGCGATGGCCCGACCGATGACCTCCATGCCTGCGCCGTTGTAGTCTCCATTGGTAAGCAGCGTCAAGCCGATGAGCACCGCCGCTCCCACCGCCACCCGCAGGTAGGGGTTTTTCAGCGTCCGCTTCAGCAGATGCTCCACCCCGTGGAGCCCCCGGCAGAACAGGATGCTGACCACGGCGCACAGCAGCGCCAGCACCATCACCAGCAGCATGGTCCGCACCTCCAGCCCCGGAACCGTCACCGTGAACCGGGTGGGCGGCACCCCCATGAGCACCGACACCAGATAGCCCGTCAAGGCCGCCGTCAGGCACGGCACCAGTCCGGCATAGTACAGAACTCCCACGCTGATGACCTCCAGTGCAAACACCGTGGCCGTCAGGGGTGTGCCGAACAGGGCGGCGAACACGCCGCTCATTCCGCACAGGGTGGCCAGCGGCAGATCCTTCTCCCCCAGACGCAGCAGCCGCCCCGCCTGATAGCCGATGCCGCCGCCGATCTGCAGGGCAGCGCCCTCACGTCCGGCGCTGCCGCCGCACAGGTGGGTGATGACCGTGGACACGAAGATCACCGGCACCAGCAGCCCCGGCACCTGCTCACCAAAGTGGACGGAGGCGATGATGTCGTTGGTACCTTTTCCCTCCGTTTTGGTGAGCCGATACAGCCCCACGATGGCAAGGCCCCCCACCGGCATCAGGTACAGCACCCACGGATGGGCCAGACGCATCTGCGTGGCGGTGTCCACGCCGATGTGGAACAGGGACCCGATGATCCCGCCCACCAGTCCGATGACGCCGCCCAGTACCATCCATTTCAGCAGCGTCACCGCATATTGTCCGATGTGGGCCACCCGCTCCTTCAGCCGTTCCATGTCCCGTCCCTCCGCTTTTTTACAGCATCTTTATATCCTGTCTGTTATATCATTTCCTGCGGCGCCTGTCAATCGCCGCCGCTGCCGCCCTGCGAAATTTTTGTCAAGCTAAAAATCTTTCAGCCCATCTCACATTTTTTATTTTTCCCTGTTGATTCTCACGACGGGATGCACTATAATATGGGCAACTGGCAAAAACAAGGAAAACAACGCTTGAATGGAAAAAGGAGGAACCACAAGATGAAATACGGTCGTACATTCAATTTCTCCGCCGGTCCCGCTATGATGCCGGAGCCCGTGCTGGAGGAGATCCGGGACGAGATGATGAACTACCGCGGCAGCGGTATGTGCGTCATGGAGATGAGCCACCGCTCCAAGGTGTTCCAGCAGATCGCTGACGAGGCCGAGGCCGACCTGCGCAAGCTGATGCACATCCCCGACAACTACAAGGTCCTGTTCATTCAGGGCGGCGGCACCGTGCAGTTCGCCATGGTGGCCATGAACCTCATGAAGAACGGTAAGGCCTGCTATGTGGAAACCGGCGCATGGTCCAAGAAGGCCATTGCCGAGGCCAAGAAGTTCGGTGAGGTGGACATCATCGCCTCCTCCAAGGATAAGAACTTCTCCTACATCCCCGATTGCAGCGATCTGGACATCCCCGACGACTGCGACTATGTCTACATCTGCGAAAACGAGACCATCAACGGCACCACCTGGAACAAGCTGCCCAACACCAAGGGCCATGTGCTGGTGTCCGACCAGTCCTCCATGTTCCTCTCCCGCCCCTGCAACGTCTCCGACTACGGCCTGATCTGGGCCGGTGTGCAGAAGAACGTGGGCCCCGCCGGCATGGCCGTGGTCATCATCCGTGAGGATCTGATCCGTGACGATCTGGACCCCAAGACCCCCATCTATATGATGTACAAGACCCACGCCGACAACGGCTCCATGTACAACACCCCCAACTGCTGGGCCATCTACTGCTGCGGCAAGGTATTCAAGTACCTGCTGAACATGGGCGGTCTGGAGGAGATGGAGAAGCGCAACATCGAAAAGGCCAAGGTGCTGTATGACTTCCTGGATTCCTCCAAGCTCTTCAAGGGTGCCGTGGTGCCTCAGGACCGCAGCCTCATGAACGTCCCCTTCGTCACCGGCGACAAGGATCTGGATGCCGCCGTGGTGGCCGCCTCCAAGGAGGCCGGCTTCGACAACCTGAAGGGCCATAAGTCTGTGGGCGGTCTCCGGGCCTCCATCTATAACGCCATGCCCAAGGAGGGCGTGGAGGCTCTGGTGGAGTTCCTCACCAAGTTCGAGGCTGAGCATCAGGCGTAACGTCCGTCTCTCGGGACGCAGGTCCGGAAAACCGGACAAATCGCCACATTCCGACAATAAAACGTATCATCGAAGGAGAATATTACTATGCGTATTCTTATTACAGACGGTATGGACAAGGCCGCCATGGCGCAGCTGCGTGAGCTGGGCCACGAGGTGGTGGAGCAGTTCTATGAGCCGGATCAGCTGGGCGCCGCCCTGCGGGACTTTGACGCCGTGGTGGTCCGCTCCAAGACCAAGGTCCGTGCCAGCCACATCGACGAGGCCAAGGGCGGCAAGCTGAAGCTCATCATCCGCGGCGGCGTGGGTGTGGACAATATCGACGTCAAGTACGCCGAGGAGAACGGCATTGCCGTCCGCAACACCCCCGGTGCCTCCTCCCAGTCCGTGGCGGAGCTGGCCATGGGCCATATGTTCGCCTGCACCCGCTATATCTCCATCGCCGGTCACACCATGCGTGAGGGCAAGTGGGAGAAGAAGGCCTACGGCAAGGGCATCGAGCTGCAGGGCAAGACTCTGGGCATCATCGGCTTCGGCCGCATCGGCCAGCATCTGGGCGTCATGGCAAAGGCCATCGGCATGAACGTCGTCGCTTACAGCACCACCCGCCGTCCGGAGGTGGAGGCCAAATTCGGCATCCCCTATGTGACGCTGGAGGAACTGCTGGCCCAGTCTGACTTCATCTCCCTCCACGCTCCCGCCGCACCCGGCGCTCCCCTCATCAACGCCGATACCATCGCCAAGATGAAGGACGGCGTGGTCATCATCAACACTTCCCGTGGTGCCAACGTGGACGAGGATGCCCTGCTGGTTGCTCTGGAGTCCGGCAAGGTCCGGGCCGCCGGTCTGGACGTCTACGCCGACGAGCCCACTGCCAACGCCGCTCTGTACAGCCATCCCATGGTGTCCTGCACGCCCCACATCGGCGCTGCCACCGTGGAGGCTCAAAAGCGCATCGGCACCGAGATCGTGGATATTATCCGCAGCTTCTGATCTCCCTATTATGCAAGAAAAGAAGGGGTACGGCAGAGCCATACCCCTTCTTTTTCACCGCCTCGCAAGAATGCAGCCTGTGAGCACCGCTCACAGGCTGCATTCTCGTTTCTCTATTTACGGTCGTTTCCACCAGCTGCTGCTGCCTCCAACGCCACCGGAGTCCTCAGCACCGCCGGTATCCGGCGTAGTGGGATCTGTCGGATCCGTGGGGGGTGTCGGTGTGGTGGGGTCGGTAGGTGTCACCGGTGTGATGGCCTTCTGGTGCGCCGGGCAGATATCATCCTTGGGATCGTTGGGCGTAGCGGAGCCGTCCAGCACCTTCAACAGGTACTCATGGTCCCTGGCCTTGATATCGTTGAACAGCGCCCGGTTCCAGTCCAGCACCGCCACCTGCTTCACCTTGTCCTTGGGGCAGTACTGGGTGGCAATGTGCTTCCCCTCGGTGCAGTAGTCCACCAGCTTGTGGACGTTGCAGGTCGTCGTGGGAGCCGTATCCGCCGCCACCGTCACGGTGCGGACCCGGCTGCCCCGCAGATCCTTGGTGCAGGCATCCGTGGCCAGCAGGCCGCTGTCGGAGCACACCGTCACCTGCGTCAGGCCGGTGCAGCTGTCGAAGGCCTTGTCCTCCAAATCAGCATGGATCTCCCTCATCACCTGCTTCCACAGCTGCGCCGAGCCGTTGCCCATACCGTAGGACAGCTCATCGTTGGACTCATAGCCCGTCCATACCGCAGCGCAGTAGTAGGGGCTGAAGCCCACGAAATAACGGTCCCGGTTGTCATCCGTGGTACCGGTTTTACCGGCGATGGTCATGCCGGAGAAATATGCTTCCGTACCGGTACCGCTGGTGATAACGCTCTCCAGTATATCCCGCAGCAGATAGGCGGTAGTCTCCTTCATGGCGCTGTGGGCGGAGGTCTCGTTCTCCATGACGACATTCCCCTCGGAGTCCTCCACCCGCAGCCATGTCCGGGGCTTGGTGTATACGCCGTCGTTGGCGATGGCGGCATAGGCCGCAGCCATCTCCTCCGTGGTGACACCCACGTCGTAACCGCCCAGGCCCATGTTACCGGACTGCTGGCTGTCCCGCTGGGTCAGGGTGGTGAAGCCCAGCTTCTCCACCATATAATTATAGGAGGCCGCCGAGCCGTAGCTCTCATTGACCCGCACGGCGCAGGTATTCAGAGACTCCACCAGCGCCGTCCACACGGTGGTCAAGCCGTAGAAGCCGGAGTGGGAGTTCTTGGGCCATGCGCCGTAGCCGTCCAAATCCCGGACGGGATAGTCGTCGATGGCGGAGGCAGCGGTGATGGTACCGTCGTCCAGCGCCGGGGCATAGTCGGAGATGGGCTTGGTAGCAGAACCGCACTGCCGGGGCTCCGTGGCCCAGTTCCAGCCACGATCCACCGTCTTGGCGCCCAGACCGCCCACCATAGCCACCACGTTGCCGTTGGAATTGTCCACCAGCGTGATAGCCGCCTGCAAGGGCTTGCCGTAGTCGTCAGTATACTCCACCAGATCGCTGTTTTCAAAAATGTTCTCCGCAATGGACTGGAGCTTGCTGTCCTGCAGCGTATAAATCTTATAGCCGCTGCTGTAAATCTTGCTGACGGCCTTCTCCTGTGCCGTGCGGACGTTGCCGCTCTCGTCGGGTGTATCGTCCTCCAGCCCCAGCTTCTCCACCAGCGCCGCCGCCACATCGGAGATGACCTGATCCGTATAATAGGAGTTGTTGGCGGTGGACTGCACGGTGGGCTTCTCCGGGGTCTCCTGATCCTCCGTAGGCTCGGTGAAATTGCCGAGATTCGTATACCCGTCGCTGAACTGAACCTCCTCCGCCGCCGCGGCATCATAGGTGGCCTGATCGATCTTCCCCTGACCGAGCATCTCGCCCAGGATGGTCAGCTGCCGCTCCCGGTTGTTCTCACGGGTCCAGTCGCTGATCAGAGGATCATACATGGAGGGATTGTTGGTGATGCCGATGAGACAGGCACACTCCGCCAGCGTCAGGTCCTTCACATCCTTGTGGAAGTACATCCGGGCCGCCGTCTGCACGCCGTAGCACTGCTCTCCCAGAAAGATGGTGTTGAGATACATCTCCAGGATCTGGGACTTGGAGTAATCCTTCTCCAGTGCCAGCGCCCGGTAGATCTCCGTGATCTTCCGCTTCACCGTCACCTGATTGTCGCCGGTGACGTTTTTCAGCAGCTGCTGGGTGATGGTGGAGCCGCCCTGTGTGCCGCTGCCGGTCAGGGTTCGGGTGATGGCCCGCAGGGTCCCCTTCCAGTCCACCCCGTGGTGGGTCTCGAAGCGCTTGTCCTCGATGGCGATGGTGGCATCCTGCAAATACTTGGGGATGTCCCCGATTTCTACCCAGATGCGGTTTTCATCGCTGAACAGCGTCTGATACATCTCCCATGTCTCGCCGTCCGTCCCCAGACGGTACAGCTCCGTGGATACCTTCCTGTCATATTCGGACATATCCACCTCTACGTGGCCCTTCAGGGACTTATTGATGTAGGTCATGAAGATCCCCACAAAAATGGCCATGGTCAGCACGCCCACCAGCACGATGGTGCCGATGACGCCCCAGACCCTCTTGGCCCGTCCCTTCCCTCGGTTTTTCCTCTGATGGGCGCTCTGCTCTGCCTTATCACGGTCGTTGGAGTGTTCTTTCATGGACAGCGCACCTCACTTTCTGTTTCGTTGTTCCGGCCGCCGCCGGGCGGCCTCAGGCTTTTTATACGGCTTCTCCCTGCCGCCCTGCTCCGGAAGGTCCCGGCTGCGGCAAAAAGCACATATTAAACCAATATAAGAGTTATTTTACCACACCTGTCAACCGATAAAAATACCTTTTTGCGCAAAAAACGCAATCACCGTATCCTTTGACCCGGCACATAGGTCCCGTTTTGTGCTGCTTTTCCAATTTTTGCGCGGAAATCGGCAGCGCCGCCCTCTTGCAATTTCTGTGGAAATCCGTTATAGTAGGGGGACATCAACCTATGCAGGAGGTATTTTCTCATGAGCGATGAGTTTGGCCCCAGCTTTATCACCCTCACCGACGAGGACGGCAACGATATCGAGCTGGAGTATGTGGACGCACTGGAGCACGAGGGGCAGACCTATATGGCTTTCTTCCCCGCCGTGGAGGACGAGGCGGACGAGGAATCCGAGGACTACGGTCTGGTGATCCTGAAATCCGTCACGGAAAACGGCGAGGAGCTGCTCAGCACGCTGGATGACGAAGCGGAGCTGGAGAAGATCTACGAGCTGTTCATGGAACAGCTGCTGGCCGACGAGGAAGAAAATTCCTGACCGTTTCTGCGAAAACCCCTTTTATTTTTCCCGCAGGTCTGTTATAATAAGGTCATCGCCGAAAGGCGAGGTCCCGCAGGGATGTGACGGGTCTTTTTTATCCTCACATTTTGTTATAGGGGATGTCGGATCAGTATGTGGATCGCAGGCCTCCCGGCTGCCGTCTGCGGCTGGAAGTTGGAAGCGGTGAAGCACGCTGGAGACAACCCACCTGCTGAAACGGTGCAGGTTATAACTTGGCCCCCACGCCCGGCGGGACAACTGGTAAAAGCCCGGTCAGCTCCGGAATGCCTCCGGAGCTGACCGCTTTTTCGGCCTATGGCCGGATAATTTCCGTTTCCCCCTTGCACAGCAGACAGATTTCCTGTATAATTACGATTAACTTTACGAAGTCGGGTCGTAATGACCCCTATTTTGAGAGGATGAAACAACTATGAGCGCATCAAGAGAAAAGAAGAACCGGCAGGAGGTCGCCGCCAGCGGCGTTGTGGATCCCAAGACTGCCCGTCAAGCTCAGGAGCAGGCCAAGGAGCGCCGTTCCAACCGGCTCTATGCCATCATCGCCATCGCCTTTGTGGTGATCGCCATTGGCCTGGTGGTGTGGAACTCCAACATCATCCAGCGTGGCACCACCGCCGTCACGGTGGAGGGCGAGTCCTATTCCGCCGCCGAGGTCAGCTACTACTATCACAATGCCTATAACAGTATCGTCAACTCCAACTATGCCAGTCTCTACGGCATTGACAAGAATACCTCCCTGTCTCAGCAGAGCCTGAACGACACCGCCAAGATGCTGTTGGGTGTCAGCGAGGACATGACTTGGGACGCCTACTTCCGTGACGCCGCCAAGAAGAGTCTCATTCAGCTGACCATGCTGAAGAAGGGCGCCGCCGAGAAGGGTCTGACCTTCGACGACGATATGCAGAAGGAAATCGACAGCACTCTGGAGACCTTCTCCACCTACGCCAAGAATGCCGGCTACTCCACCAGCGCTTACCTGAAGCTGATGTACGGCAACAACATGACGATGTCCACCTTCAAGAGCATCCTGAAGGACACCGTTCTGGCCTCCCACTATCAGCAGGACTACATCGACAGCCTCACCTACACCGATGAGGAAGTGGAGACCTACTATAACGAGCACAAGAACAGCTTCGACGTGGCCGACTACGAGTACATCTACTTCAAGGGTACTGCCGACTCCACCAAGGATGCCGACGGCAACACCGTGGAGCCCACCGACGAGGAGAACGCCGCCGTCAAGGAGGCTGCCTCCGCCAATGCCAACGCCGCTCTGGAGGCCGTCCGCAACGGTCTTCTGATGGAGAAGGCCGCCGACAACTACGATAACGGCACCTACACCGACCGTCCCACCGGTACCTACAGCGGCGACGCCGTCACCGAGTGGGTGTTCAACGAGGAGCGTCAGGAGGGCGATCTGACCCTCATCGAGAGCGGCGACAACTACTATGTGGTCCTGTTCCACAGCCGTGGCCGCAACGACTACAACACCGTGGACGTGCGCCACATTCTGTTCAAGGTGGATACCTCCGATCTGGACAGTAAGGCTGACGACTATCAGGAGAAGCTGGACGCCCGCAAGGCCGAGCAGAAGGAGGCCGCCGAGGCCGCTCTGAAGAAGTGGGAGGAGGGCGCCCGCACCGAGGACAGCTTTGCCGAGCTGGCCAACGAGCTCTCCGCCGATACCGGCTCCAACACCAACGGCGGCCTGTATACCGAGGTGTATAAGGGCCAGATGGTCACCGAGTTCAATGACTGGTGCTTCGACGAGTCCCGTCAGCCCGGCGACACCGGCATCGTCTACAACGAGGGCAGCTACATCGGCTACCACGTCGTGTACTTCGTGGGTACCGACGCCCCCTATTGGCAGGTGCAGGTCCGCAACGCCATGAAGAACGCCGACTACTCCCAGTGGAGCAGCGATCTGGTGAAGGACATCACCGCCACCGAGACCTCCGGTATGAAGTACCTCGTCTGATGAATTTCCGAAAAAGACCGGCCGAGGCCGGTCTTTTTTGATACCGTCTGGAAGCAAAGGAGCCTATTTATGCACGAACAGTTTTTGCGCACCGAGATGGTGCTGGGCCAGCCGGCGCTGGAGCGCCTGCAAAGCGCCCATGTGGCCGTGTTCGGCCTGGGCGGCGTGGGCAGCTATGCCGCCGAGATTCTGGCCCGCTCCGGCGTAGGTGAGCTGACGCTGGTGGATCAGGACACCGTCAGTGTCACCAACATCAACCGCCAGCTCTGCGCCCTCCACTCCACCGTGGGCCAGTCCAAGGCGGAGGTCACCGCCCGCCGTTGCCGGGACATCTCCCCCAGCGCCGTCATCCACCCCATCTGCGCCACCTACGACGCCGCCCATCGGGAGGATTTCTTCTCCGCCCGATATGACTACATTGCCGACTGCATCGATCTGGTGACCTGCAAGCTGGACCTGATCCAGCAGGCCATGGACCAAAGTATCCCCATCCTGTCGGCGCTGGGGACCGGCAACAAGCTGGACCCCACCCTGCTGCGGGTAACGGATATCTCTCAGACCAGCGGCTGCCCGCTGGCCCGTGTCATGCGGAAGGAACTGCGCAGCCGTGGCATCCGCCACCTGAAGGTGGTGTTCAGCCCGGAGCAGCCTGCCGCCACTGCCCAGCTGGAGGCCCCCTCCCCCGGCCGCCGCAGCGTCCCTGCCAGTGTGCCATGGGTCCCCTCCACCGCCGGTATCCTGCTGGCCGGCACCATTGTGCGGGACCTCATCGGATGAGGGGCGGCGACATCGCCGGACTGCTGATCCGGCAGGCCCGCCTTCAGCGGGACTGGAGTCAGGAAGGTCTGTGCCGTGGCATCTGCGCCCCCTCCTATCTGTCCAAGATCGAGCAGGGCAAGGCCGCCCCCTCCCCGGAGGTGACGGAGCTGCTGCTGCACCGGCTGGGTCTTGTCTGGACTCCGGAGCCGGAGGGCTTAGCGCCCTGCTGGAAGGCCCTGCTCTCCGGCAGCCCGAATTTCGATTCCCTCTATGAACAGCTGGTGCAGCCCCGGCGGGAGGTTCTTGCATTCAGTCCGCTGGCAGCGGACGCCCTGCTGCTGGATGCCTTTTACGCCGACGAGATGCGCCCTCTGCCGGTGGAGTGGGAGCCCTTTCTCTCCACCCGGCAGCTGGCCCTGCATCGGGGCCTTCAGGGCCGGTGGGAAGAGGCGGTACGGCTGGAGCCGCTGCCGCTGCTGGCTGCCCACCACGGAGAGTTCCTCTACGCCGAGGGCGAATACACCGCCGCCATCGAGGTGCTACGGGACGCCTACCGCTCGGCATCGGACGCCGGCTACCCCTACCTGATGCTGTCCTGCCGCCTGTGGATGGGCAACTGCTACTCGGATCTGGGCCGCATGGAGGAGATGCTGACCCACTACTCTGTAGCGGAGCGTCTGGCAGAAGCCTTGAGGGATACCGGCAGTTTGTCTGCCCTCCGCTACAATGTTGCCTCCACTCAACTGGAGCTGGGTCAACCGGAAAAGGCCCTGCTCTACTTTGCCTCCCTCCCCCGCCCCGGCTTTCTGGACCTACACAAGCTGGCCATCTGCCACGAGCAGTTGGGCCATCGGGAGCAGGCGCTGACCGCCGTCCAGCAGGCGGAGCCTATGGCCTCCGGCGAAATGGAGCAGCGGATGCTGGCGCTGGTGCGCTATCGGCTGGAGCACCCGGACTACCTCCACGACGATACCTACGGCACCCAACTTCTGGACTGCTTCCATCGTCTGCGAGACACATATCCTATGGGCTTCACCCGCTTCCACCTGCCGTGGGTGCTGGCGTGGTACAAGGCCAACCGTCAGTACCGTCAAGCCTGCCGCCTGTTGGAGGAGTTTCCTGCAAAATAGCATTTTTCCCCATTAAGAGGGTCATCACGGGAATAACTTTCCCACGATGACCCCCTTTTCTTTTGTAAGCAGCTGTGGGATAATCATAGCAGTGAGGTGAACGCCATGAAACAAACTCTCTGGACACGGAATTTTACCCGCATCACCGCCGCCACGACGCTGGGCGCTGCCGGCGGCATCATCAGTCAATTTGCCCTGTCCTTTCTGGTCTTTGACGAGACAGGCAGCACTCTGGCCTCGGCGCTGGTGGTGGCCATTCAGCTGATCCCCATGGTGCTGCTGCCGCTGGTCGTCGCCCCCATGATGGACCGCCTGCCCCGCAAGCCCTTTCTGGTGTGGGGCGACCTGCTCAACGGCATATGCTACGCCGGGGCGGGACTGTTCCTGCTGCGCAGTGCCTTCTCCTACACCGCCTATCTGGCCTTTTCCCTGCTGGTATCGTGCCTTGCAGCCTTCGATGAGCTGGCCTACAACAGCTTCTACCCCCTGCTGCTGCCGGAGGGACAGGAGGAGCGGGCCTACACCGTCTCCGCCATGCTCTATCCCATTCTGAAGGTCCTCATGATGCCGCTGGCGGCGCTGCTGTACGACACCTTAGGCGTGGGACGGCTACTGCTGATCCAAGGCGCACTGTCGGTGCTGGCCGCCCTCATCGAAAACCGCATCCATGTGCAGGAGAGCCGCCGGGATCAAGAGCCGCTGCTGTCCCTGAAAACCTGGTGGCGGGACGTCCGGGAGGCCGCCGCCTATCTTCGGCAGGAGCACGGCCTCCACGGCCTCTATGAGTACATGGCCGTCACCAACGGCATGGCCATGGGCTATTCTCCCCTGCTCATCGCCTTCTTTCGCACAGCGCCGGGCTTCACCACCGCCATGTACTCCTTTTTCTCCGTGGCGGAGTTCGCCGGGCGCACCATCGGCGGCGCCGTCCGCTACCGCTACTCCCTGCCGGAACGAAAGCGATTCGGCTTCCTGTTCGGGGTGTATCAGACCTACGAACTGATGGACGCCTGCCTTCTGTGGCTACCGTATCCCCTGATGCTGGTGAACCGAGCCGTCTGCGGCTTTCTGGGCATCCAGAGTGCCACCATCCGGCAGGCGGCGGTGCAGCGCTACATCCCCGACCGGCTGCGGGCTCGGCTCAATGCCTATGAGTCCATGCTCTGCACGGCGGCGGGAGCGGTGCTGTCGCTGGCCATCGGTGCTTTGGGCGAGGTGCTGGACTATCGGCTCTGCATGACCATCTGCGGCTTGATCGCCATGGCGGTTTGCTGGCTGACGGTATTCCTGCGGCGGCGTCAGGTGCAGCTGGTGCTGACTGACCGTCCCGGCGAGGCCCAGCCAGATACACTTTCATAACGCTCCATTCTAAAAAGAAGGACCCAAAGGCTCTGCCTTTGGGTCCTTCTTTTGCTCGATTCCATCAGCGCCGAAGGCGCTTGCCGCCGTGACGGGCCACCGCCTCGTCCCGCTTGCCAGAAATCTGCCGCCGCCCGGTCTCTGCAGGCCGCTGTACCTCCGCCGCAGGCTCAGGCGCTTCCGGCACAGGCTCAGGTTTCGGTATCTCTACCGCAGGCTTAGGCACCTTCACAGGCTCAGATACCTCCGCAGACGCAGGCTTTTCCGTCAAGGTGGGGACTTCCTCCTCCATCGCCGCAGCCTGCACCGATTCGGTGGGAGTTTTCTCTCCCGCATTCGTTGCCATACATCTCCCGGTGGGGGATTCTTCCGTTTTCTCTCCCTTTCGGCGTCGCAGGGGGAAGATGCACAGCAACGCCAGCACCACAGCAGCCCCCAGCACCAGATACAGTCCCGGCGGCCGGCTGATATAGCCGGACACATAGCCCAGCCCATCGATGCCCCACAGGGGCTGCCCCAGTACATTGTCCCAGTAGACCGGGGTTCCCTCCACATAGAAGAAGCACCGCTCTGTGTCCACGGAGCCGATGACGCCCCCCTCCAGCGATAGGTCACTGTCCGTGACGTAGGCGATGGTGTCCCCCGGCTGCAGCATCTCCGGCCGCTCCTGCTGCACGTACAGCAGCGCCCCGGCGGACCACGGAAGCCCCTCCATGTCCGCCGGTACCACATAAGGCGTGATGCCGAAGGCCCGCACCCCCATGAGCCCCGCCGCCATCAATAGGATGCACAGGGTCAAAAGCGTCGCCAGTACGCCGCATATTCCTCTGAAAAACTTTCTCATGTTGTCTCCGCTCATTTCCACAGGCTGCCGCATAGGTGTTTTTTATCATCTTACCATGTTCCCGCCCCAAAGACAAGCCCTTTCGCTATCCTCCTACCCCTTTCGCAGCTCCTTTTCCAGCTTCTCCAGCGCCCGCTTCTCGATGCGGGAGACATAACTGCGGCTGATGCCGTATACCGCCGCCACCTGCCGCTGGGTTTGGGGCGGATGCCCCTCCAGCCCGTACCGCCTCCGGATGATGTCCGCCTCCCGCTCCGTCAGGCAGTCCCGCACCAGACGCCGCAGCAGCAGCTGCTCCTCCCGATCCTGCAGATCCGACAGCATGGTGTCATCGGTCCCCACCACGTCCAGCAGATACAGCGAGCCCCCCTCCTTATCCGTGTCGATGGCGTCGGACAGGGACACCTCCCCCTGCAGCTTCCGCTGGGAGCGGAAGTACATGAGGATCTCATTCGCTATCCTCTCCCAACGGATACATAGGTTGGTCAATGGGTGGCAAATCCGCCTCTCCATCCTCCGCAAAGAGGTAAACATAGGCATTTTTGCCGTCCCAGACCACCTTTTTGACGATGGTACGCAGCAGGCGTCGCTTTTCTTCCAGCGTCGCCGTATCCACCGCGTTGGCGAAGGACTCGATCATTTCCTGATGAAAGGCAAACTCCTGATGCAGCATCCGGCTCTGTTCAGTCAGGGCTTCCAACTCAGAAAGCCTCATCTGCTGCGTCTCGCTCTCCTGATGGAGCGCGTCGATCTGCTCCATGACGTACTTCGCGGAGGTGTCGCTGGCAACGGACAGGGACTCCACCAGCCGCTTGATGCGGTCTTCCGTTTCTGCGTGCTTCTCTTTCAGCAGCGCCAGCTCTGCGTCGTAGCCCTCCTTGCTGCCGCTGATAACCTTCTTGGTCTGCGCCAGCAGCCGGGTAAGGGTCTCCTTGTCGGCGGATAGCTTGCGGATCTCCTCGATGATTTTAGCGTCCAGCGTGTTGCCGTTGCAGTTTTTCATGGCGCAGACCGTGCCGTGGCTGCGCTCCTTGGTGGAGCACATGTAGGTGTAGATCAGCTCACCGTCCGCCGTGCGGCGGTTGGTCAGTTTCGGGCGCATATAGTCGCCGCATTCGCCGCACCGTAAAAGGCCGGACAACAGCGCCACATTGCTGCGGGGTCTGCGGTAGCTCTTGGATTTGTTGACGTCCAGCATGGACTGCACCCGCACCCAGTCGCTGCCCGCGATGATGCCCGGATGCTTGCCCACCGCCACGATCCATTCCTCCATGGGACGGATCTGATTCGCCTTGCCGGGGCGCTGGAGCGTGCGGTTGTACGCCATGATGCCATGCTCGCCGTCGAATTCTGCGCGTTCGGCAAACAGGTCAACATTGTTTTCTTTCAGATACTGATACGCCGTCTCGTCGGCAATCATATAGACCGGGTTGGTCAGAATGCCCCGGATGGCAAAGCGGGTGAACTGCTTGCCGCGCTTCGTGACGCAGCGGTGCTCCAACAGGTACTGATCGGTCTTGCTGAGAGAGCCGGTCTCCATGAACACCTCGAAGATCGTCTTGACCAGCTGGATTTCCTCCGGGATGGGCTTGAGCTTGCAGGCCTTCTTCACCTTGCCGTCCACCGTCACGCTGGACAGGCTCTCCGAGGCGTAGCCCGTGGGCGTTGTGCCGCCCAGCCAGCGTCCGGTCTTGGACAGCTCGTGCATATTGTCCCGGATGCGCTCGGCGATGGTCTCCCGCTCCAGCTGGGAGAACACGGACGCAATGTACATCATGGCGCGGCCCATGGGTGAGGACGTGTCGAACTGCTCGCGGATGGAGATGAAGTCGATGTGCCGGTCGCCCAGATCCTCGATGAGCTTGGCAAAGTCTCCGATGTTGCGGCTGATGCGGTCGAGGCGGTAGACCACAATGGCGGCAAAGGCGATCTTCTGGGAGTCCTTCATCATTTTCTTGAACTGCGGGCGCTCCAGATTGCCGCCGGAAAAGCCCTCGTCCTCGTAGACCAGCACGTTTTCCGCCGCTTCCTCGCCAAAGTGCATGGCGATGTACTGGCGGCACAGCTCGATCTGGTTCTCAATGCTCTCGCCCTTGCCGGTGAATTTGGACTTACGGGAGTAGATGACATATTGCTTCGCCTGCGGCTTGTCTTTCGTTTTCATAGCGGCACCTCGCGTTATTCGTTAGGTTGGTAGATATATTATAACGGATTGGAATCCATTTGAAAAGGTACCCAAGGGAAGAATCTGAAAATTTCTGCGGGAGGCAGAGGTTTTCGCGCGCTGATCGTGCCAGTTCGGAGGGCATCACTCATGTGAATCGAGAAAATGATTGATGGAATGAGCGATGCATGCTATAATATGGACAATCAAACTACGCTGTGAGGTACTCATGAAAAATAAACAGCCTCCGTTTCAAATCACAAACAAAATGATCGCTGACGTTGCAGAAATCTCCGAGCTGACCGGAAGGCTTTCCGCGCACGATCATCTTTCCAGCAATCCCAATCTGCGCCGCACCAACCGCATCCGCACCATTCACGGCTCCCTTGCCATTGAGCAGAACACCCTGAGTCTGGAACAGGTCACCGCTGTTCTGAACGGCAAACATGTTCTGGCTCCGCCCAAGGACATTGCCGAGGTCAAAAATGCCTATGAGATTTACGAGCGGCTGGACGAGCTTGACCCCTACTCCGTGGACGACCTGCTGACCGCTCACGGTATCATGACTCGCGGGCTTGTAGAGGAGTCCGGCATGTTCCGCACGCGGCCTGTTGGCGTTGTAGATCAAGAGGGGCATGTCCTGCATTTTGGCACGCTGCCGCAGTATGTGCCTGATTTAGTCATGGAGCTGTTGGATTGGGCAAAGCACAGCGACCTGCACATGCTGATTCGAAGCTGTGTGTTCCACTACGAGTTGGAGCTGATCCACCCCTTCGCAGACGGCAACGGCCGCGTTGGAAGGCTCTGGCATACGTTGCTGCTCTCCAAGTGGAATCCCGTGTTTTCATGGCTGCCGGTCGAGCCCATCATCCACGACCATCAGCAGGAATACTACGATGCCATCAATGCCAGCAACGATGCAGGCGAGTCCACCGCGTTCATCGAATTTATGCTCTCCGTCATCAAAGCATCGCTCATTGACGCCATCCATACGAGTGATGCAATGAGCGCCGGAAAGATGGACAAGAAAACTCTGCGCTGGCAGAAGATTGAGCAGTTCTTGCAGACGCATGAGTATATCATGAATGCCGATGTGCGGGAGCTGTGCGGGGTGTCGGCAGCGACGGCAAATAGAATTTTGGCAGAACTGGCGGAAAGTGAGAAGTTGAACAGAAGTCGAGTTGATGGACATTGGGCGTACAAATTATCTTCTTCAATTTAGTGGTTAATTTTGCTCGGCAATATGTTACTCAATAATTCAAAAATAAACTGAAATGGGGGATAAGCGTTGACTATTCCAGAAGAACAGAAAATCAAACTTGAAAGTATGCAGATCAAAGGCATACGCTGGATGATTTGGAATAATATCGAGAAAGAATTAATTGAATCTCGGTTGCTCCAGATCAAAGGACAATCGACTACAAGTGATCTAACAAAACTTGTAAACTCGCAGAGCAGAGCAACGCTTATTCAGCTAATTGAACGCTCACCAGAAATAACAGTATCAATTATCGATTCAGCCTATGAAAAGTACAGATATGGACTGAAGCCCGGATTCACGCTATTTTGGGCTAAAAGGAAAAGCATAAAAACTGTCCCACAACAGGAATTGGCAAACAAAATTCAAGAGTACCTGTCCACCTTGCACTATGATAACGATGGCAAGTACAAAAATCTGGAATATTGTTCTACCGTTAAATTTGGAGATATCTAGGAGATATCACTATCTTATTTGCAAAGATTCAATTATATCAATGCCGACGGCGAGTTCACTTTTATCTATATGATGAAAGAATGTTTTGTTTGGGTGGGGATCAATAAAAATTTTATAGCGATGAATAACATCCCTGAAGTTCTAATGAACTCTCTTAAGAAGTTTTTCAGTAGACTTTATTCGGCAGATATTACTAATATTAAGATTACGAATAAACTATTAGAAAAAGTTTTTTCAAGCGATAACGCCAAGCGGGTAACAAAGCACAATTCTAATCCACCGGAAAATCAGCTTGAAAAAATCACTGTTGCGGATTCACGGCTGAGTGAAAAACTGAGCTGTATTCCTGCTGGATATGAAGATTATGATGTTACAAATACGCAGTATATCGAAGAAATAGACGGAACTACAACAGGTACCCTGGGTGTAAACTGTAATAAAGGAAAACTGTACCTGTCTAAAAGTCTTACTTCATCGCAGTTCCGAACTTGGAGCACACGGCGTATCAATGATATAATTGGCTACTTTCAAAACTCCACGGATGTAACACTTGAAGCTGTTACTGGCTTTAATATGTTTACGTCTTCCAAATGGGATGGACTAAAGGCTTCTGCAATACCGATTCTAAATGAAATTGCCTACGCTATTTTGAACTGCAAAAAATCAGGAATCGAAGTGTATCCTATTTCATTTGATGTATTTCAGACTTATGTTGACCTAAGTAAATTCTTTATCGGAAAAGTATCTTTTATCTGCGAAACTTGCGATGAAAGTGCCATTCCTTGTTGCCATAAGTGTGGCAGTAGTTTATTCTCTATTACAAGAAAGCAACCAGGACGTGTTATCTGTTGCAACTGTGGAGAAAGCCAACAGGGTTCATTTTCGTTTGCTTGTGAGAACGGGCATGTGTCGGGCTTTAATGATATTAATGAAGTAATTGAGTTAATATCAACAGATGACTTTTGTGATAACCTATTTGAAACCATTCACCTATATTTCCCTGATATTAACTTTTCACATAATGAATATATTACAATATCCTCAGCGGGAATTACAATTCAACATAGTCCCGACTACGAAAAGATAAAGCCCTCCGAAATTTCGGAATTCAAGATTATATACGAACGCAACCTTATAAAATCGGTTGATGATTTGGAAGCAATCTACAAAACGTTAAAAGAAAAGTGCTTGCATCCAACCAAAGACAAATGCGAAAACTGCAAAGAAACAGCATGTAAATCAGCAAATGACATAGGCTGCATCTTAAAGTTATTTGAAGGCTTCGAAGGCTTTGTTCCCCAGCCACATCAAGGACATGAATTTGGCGATGTGTCAATGTTGGTAAAGTATCAAGGAAAGAATATGACATTCCAAGGAGTAGTGAAATCTGTTCCATCTGGGAAAACGAGCTCTAAGATAACCAAGTCCAGCGACTTAGGGAGAGAAATAATCCAGCAAACTTTATCTGCATTTCACGATGATAGAGTCGATATTATTGGAGTAATTTATCCGAATTTGATAGATGACCAGTTAAAATATTTCCTTTATCATTACGCAAAACTAAGCAATAGACGTTTGGTCATTCTCGACCGGGATTTTATGCTGAAGCTGCTTGATTGGTATATTGAAAGGAAAGGCCTGTAAAAAACAATTACAGTGATAGATGCGCTACCTTGTCCAATCTGATGAATCAACAACTGTGATACAGGAAACGCCATAGGTTCTGGAGCCTACGGCGTTTCCTGTAACATTCACCAAATTAAACTTTTCAGGCACTTGTCAGAAGGCTTCTTGGTAGCATGAGGCGAACCGCCCATCTGGGCAATTTTGAATTTCTTATCGGAAGGTACGCCAAGACCGTATATCATATGGTAAGATTTCATTAGAAAGCTTTATATCCCATTATGCCATTCCGCCGGAGGACATAATGGGGTATAACTCATATTTACTGCCAATTCCGTTTCAGGATCTCGCTTTTGAGATACAGCGTACTCTTTTCCGAGGATTTGATCGGATGGAGCTTTCCTCGTTTCGTCAGGTCGATGATGTTCTGCCGGGAGCAGCCCAAGATCTCCGCCGCTTCCGCTGCGTTGATGACTCTGTGGGCGGCAAAGTTCCGGAAATCAGCCGCCGTCAGAGGAACACTTTTGCCGATTCGGTAGAGCATCGTATCCGAAACAGTCATGTTCACATCCCACGCAACGCCGTATCCGCCCGTCTGCATCTGCACATGCTGAAAATAGTCCGCCTTCTTGAGAAGGATCTGAAACGCCTTCGTCTTTTCAAAGTGCTTCTGCAAATCGCACTTCTTCACCGCACCATCCCGGAAAAACACCAGCAGGCAATGATCCTCCAGCGGCAGCACATCTTCAATTCTCTTGGAGAAGCGCTTTGTAATTTCTTCCGGAAGCCCCTTCTCATCAATGGGAACGAGATAGTAATCATCCTGTGCGCATCGCCCCATTGCCAGCATCAGTAGCTCGTACTCATCGTATTCTTTCAGATGATTGTCGCGCAAAATCTCGCCAATGTTCTGGCGGTCGGGCGGAACAATCCGCTGCTCCACCCAGATCCTGCTCCAATAAGAATTGACGGTGGTTTCCCCACGCTTCACGAAGGAATCCAGCAGCAACGGCGTTTCCCATGCGTCTGCGTTCTCAGGCAACTCAATATAGAAACGCTTTTCCTGCTCGTAGTACAGGAGGTACGCCAGATTCTTCTGTTCCTGCGCCGATTCATCTCGAATTGCAAAAATCTTCATATGCGCACCACCTTTTCCAGATCATTTCCCATATCTTGTCCTGAAGCGTCTGAGAGATCACGCCGTCCAGTCCTTCCAGTAGAACCTGTCTGTCGCTCTCGTGAAGCGGCGTCAGCTTTGGCATTTTATCCTTCGGAATGATACGCAGGTTATCCCATGTTGACTTCGAGCCAATATAGTTGTTGCAGGGCTTGTCAGCCATCACATCGAATTTTTCCGCCGCAGCATCATTAGAACAACTGCAAAGCAGCGAAAGTCCATGGTCAAACAGGGGAGCCAGACGAACCGTCTTCTTTCGGCTGTTGCGCAGCACTTCGATATTTGCGCCATGGCGATCCCGGTTCAGAATCAGATAATCCACGACAAGCATCTGATAAATATAGTCTTCCCAGCCCATTCTGGAACAAAACCCCAGCGCAGATTCATCCGGCAAAGCCTCCAGCTCCTTGTAGGCATCCAAAGCGGTCTTGGACTCGCTCTTTGCCTTGAAGTCCTCCGAAGCGCAGAGATAAACCTCATGGGTTCTGCCATCCACCGAAACATCTGCATGGATCAGCTGATAGGACAGATGAGGAATCCCCAGTATGGTCAGCAGCCGGTCAACGATCAGCTCGTTCACGCACTCATGCCCGATGACTCCACGCGCTTTATCAAAGTTTGAGAGTTTGTAATAGGTCTTCTTTCCGCCGAGTTCGGAGTATGCTTTCAGAAAAGAACCGGCGGTTCCGGAAGAATTGCGATAGACTGACCACGACAAATACGTCAGGTCTTGCTTTTCTTTCCTCAGCTGCATGTGTACCTTCACCTCAAGGTCATTATACCTTTTTACTTGTCATACGTCAAGTTAATTTTTACGCGAAACTTGTCGTATGACAAGTTTATCCGATTTTATACCTGCATAAAACCGCCGCCCCGAACGGAAAATTGGGACGGCGGTTTTATCATGCAAGGCCTCTCAGATATTCTTCCACGTTCTGACACTGAATGCCGTCTATCACTTGGCTTTCCCCGCGATAGAGGACGAACTTTCCGGTGATAGGGCCGTAGCGGTGCTCGGTCTGGGCGCATTTTTGCTCGTCGATCAGGTGGCGGTACTGTTGCGGGACAGCTTCCTCGCTGTGCTTGATCTCGAAAATTCGGCAAGACCCTGCCTCCGGGTCAAACACCACCATGTCAAATTCGCCAACAGGGAATTGCAGGACAAATACCTGCTTCTTGGGGTTTGCCAGCTTGGTTTCCAGCAGGACGATGTCCTCCAGCATCCGCCCTTTGATCTCGGTCAGGATGCGCTGCTGCACGGCGGTGCGCTCCGCCAGAGACAGGGCGCTGAACGTCTCATCCAGCAGCAGGCTGCGGATCAGCGCGTCAGCCTGCGCATAGCGGAGACCCGGTTGCGCGATCGCCGTGCGGCTGGACTTCGTGCCGACATCCGGCAGGTGCAGCACGTCGATCTCCCGCGTTAAGTCCAGCAAATCCAGATACTCCTTGATCTCCGCCGCGTGAACATCGTCCAGCGCCACGGTCTGCTCTGCCCTGTTGCGGATCTCCAGCAGCTTCCGCAGGCTGTCGGTGACAAGCGTAAGGTCGATGCGGTCGAGGATGTCCGTCGGGTTCTTCCGATCCCGGCGCAGGTTGCTGGCGGAAATGCCAAGGTCGTGGGACTTCCAATCCTGCGCCAGCACCTCCAGCGTGAAGCGGTGGTTGATATCCTCTACCACACGGTTGATGGCACTGGTCAGCTCGCCCTTCTCGTATAAATCCCGCAGATGGCGGAAATGCCCCTCGTACTGATAGCAGCGCAAGGAGTGCTGGATGTTGCGGGCAATGGCGGTGTCCACGTATTCGTCGGTGCTTTCCTTGCTGGCAAACGTGGAGGTCTCGTTGTAGTGAACGCCGCCGAGACTCATAGTGCCGCCGTAGCGGATATACTCGTCGATGCCGTGAATGCCGAGCACGGACTCAAACTCGCGGTAAGGGATGAAGGTGGTGTGCAGCAGAATACAGCGGTCATAGAGCTGTTCATCTTCTGTGAAAAGGAAGCCCAGCGAGTCCGTGCCGGACAGCACGATTTTCATTCCGCAGGTGGCAAACACATCGGAGAACAACGCCGCGCCCTCGATAAAATCCTCCATCAGTGTTACTTCATCGAGAAACACATAGCGGAAGCCCTGCTCCTCCAACGCTTTGAGATCGCGGTTCACATCAGCCAGTGTGTCTCTTGCTGTGATCTGAATGAAAGCTGATTTCGAAAGCTCTGCATCGCTCATCTCTACGAAGATCTGTCGGATCATTGTGGTTTTTCCCGTCCGGCGCAGGCCATAGAGAATGAACACTTTATCCTGCTGCTCCCCATAAATATAGTCATGCAGCTGCCGGAAGCATTCGCGCTTGCGATATTTGCGTACAGAGGCAGAAAAGGTACGCAGCGCCTCGCCAGTACGGATATTCGTTGCAAAGGTATGTGCAGAGACGGCAGATACGGATTTCTTGGGCAGCTGCTTCTGCAGCACCTTCAATTCTTTTTCCAGTCCCTTTCGGCGCTCAATCTGCTTCCGAAAAGAATCCACCTCTTCTGCAGGAATATACTTCTCCCGGCGTTTCTTGTTCTCTGTCCAACGGTGATAGAAATACACATTGCCGTTGATCGTCTTTTTTGTGACAGATCCAGCAGGCAGCTCTGCAATCTGCTGTTCCAGATCAGCAATCTTGGCTTGCAGTTCAGGCAGTTCCATGGTACACCTCCCCGGTGAAACTATTATATGCAAAATTATACCCCATTATACCCTCGAAATCAAGGGTATAACGGGGTATAAAGCATTTTATTTTCGGAGTTTATATTCGCTGTATGTTTCACGTTTTTATAAAGATAAAAAACGCTGTTTTATTCTCTACTTTCCATCATATTTTTTACTTCCTTAGCTTTTTCTGACAGTTTTTGGCAGCTTCGCAAGAGTTCTTCATAAAACATTTTCACATCTAAATCGCCGAGAATGTAGCGCACCTGGCTGTTGCTCAATGCGATTTCAAATAGTGTTTCGCGTTCATCTTGTGTCCATGTGTCAACATGTCGCATTTTCTCGACCGTTGCATGTGTACTGGCAAAGCTACGGCTGCCTTCCAATTCCAGCAACAGCTCAATTTTTTCTTTTTGCTCATCGCTATTCTGCTTATCGGCTTCAATTTGTTCATTTTTGCAGTCAAAAAACTTTGATTCTAACGCCTCATTTTTGGCTGTTCGATCAATAATTGCCTTGATGAGCATATCTAATTCTGCTCCGTCCGAATAATCAGCCATCGCGTAATAACGAATACGGTTATCCCGCATCATCTTGTATACTTTGGCTTTATCCTTTGTTATAGCGCTATAGACGCCAATAGAATGTCCTCCATAGGTATTAACTAGTTTCATGCAGGGAATGTCTGTATCACTATCACCGATATATACCATGTTGCGGAACGGAACGCGTATTTCGTCTGGGGCAAAGGAATCATTTACACCAGGGTCATTGATATCCAAAACGCCTTTCTCGATACGGAATAGAAATTGTGTCTTGTTTGTATAATTAACAACCTGTGCGGGCCATTCTGCTACGCCATCCGAATCGTAATAAAAGGAACTCGCGTATATCTTTTTGAATGCCCCTTTTTTCGCAACAGACGTTCCCTCAATCATTTCCTTCAGTCCTGATGAGATGATATAGTGCTCAACAATAACACCGTGCTCTGCGCCATATGCCCGGATACGCTCAAACCAATCTTCAACGCCAGGGAACAGCTCAACCTTTGCACCGTAATCTTCAAGATTCCCACGTGTGAACACGAGCTTTCCCGCCGCTTTCTTCTTCATTAAGAGCATATAAGCAAGATTTTGATCCATATCATTCTTGCTGGCTAACTCATTGGATTCTGTCCAAAATTCTCCCACATCATATCCAACAGATTGGATATATCCCTGCGCCTGCATATCGTCTGGCGACAATGTTTTATCAAAATCATAACATATTGCAAGAACGGGTTTGTCTTCTTTGTGCTCTCTTGTGTATTGTTCCGATGACATGAGGTTACTCCTTTCTTTATATCGAAACTTTGATGCTATAGCATGCTTAGCTTTTATCCCACTACCAACTTATTCGTCTTCTTCAAGAACTTCGCAGGGATTGGGCGATCCAGCCGCCACGTGATATTCATCGGCCTGCTGCCATCATGCCTCACATAGTTAGCCGTTCCCAGATAAGTGTACGCCTCTGCACCGCCGGTCACACGGTCTGACTTAAACTCACGGACAAACAGCAGTACCTTACTGCCGCGTTCTTTATGGTGGATATAGCGCTGACCAGTGGGCGAATTCTCCGCCGTGGTGCTTTGGCTTTGCCAGTGAAACAGACTCTCACTAATGGAGTAGTCATTGTACATGGTGGTTGGCGAATAGTCCTTGTCCGCCTTATTCAGCGTCACGAATAACACGTCCAATTGCTTGTCCGGCAGCCACTTTACACCTTCTCGCACAGTGGCAGGCTTCATAAAGTCCAGTGCCACCAATAGCTGATCGCGAGTGTAGGTGCAGTGTAAATCCAGTGGGCAGTTAAAGCCCAGATCTACCGGCTCGTCAATAAAGTCGATCTGCTCAAAGCGATAGCGCAGCAGTTCCAAGAGTTCGCTTAGCAGGACTGTGCTATCTGATAGGGAATAGAGGTTGTCCAGCACTTCTTCGTCGTTCCAGTCCTCCACCGCCTTGCCCCAAACGGTGATATAAAACATCTGCAACATCCGTTTTTCAACGTCCGAAAGTGTAACAAAATCCACATCGTCCAGACGCGGCAGAATATCCAACAGGAAGGAAATCCAGCGGCGAGAATCAATGACAGCAAGGCGCGCAAACGTCTTGGTCAAGGTCTCTTCCAGAGGCTCCTCAAAGTCCTCAATGACATCTGCTCTGGCGCAGATGCGAGAGAAGGACGAGAATTTATAAATTGCTCTGGGATCAAGATGGTAGTAGTCGAGGAAGTTGGCAAGTGTCAGCTCCATGCCACTATCTTCTGCAAAGGTAGCTACGCGGGCCACCAGCCCTGCCGTGTTGCCGTAGGAAGCACGGATGTTATCCAGTATGTACTTCGCCGCTTTCTTCTCCAACTGGATATAGCAGCCCTTGGGAACGGACACAAAGCCATCCTTGATTTCGCGGCTCACACTTCGTGTAGTGTTCGACAGCAACGCCGCAAATTTATCCTCAAAATTGTACTTTCTGTTTGCTTGGCCGATGAAGTCTAATACGGTCAGGCATTCCTTATCTTCGGCCAGACGCAGGCCGCGGCCCAACTGCTGCAAGAAAATCGTTAGCGACTCAGTGGGGCGCAGGAAAAGAACGGTGTTGACCTCCGGAATGTCTACGCCTTCGTTATAGATGTCCACGACGAAGATAAACCGTACTTCGCCAGACACCAAGCGCTGTTTGGCTGCTTTTCTCTCCTCATCTGGAGATTTTCCCGTCAGGAACATGGACGGGATATTGTGGTCATTAAAATAGTGGCACATAAATTCTGCGTGATCTACGGTCACACAGAAGCCGAGGCCCTTCACATCATCTATGTCCGTGACATATTTCAACAGCGAGGACACAACGTGGTCGGCGCGGCGGTTAGCAATAGCACCGCTGAAGGTGTAGACATGCTCCAGCTCGCTCTTTTGATAGCCACCGGCAGACCATTTCAGTGAATCCAAATCCACGGTATCGGTGACTCCGAAATACTGGAACGGGCAGAGGAGCTTTCGGTCAATGGCTTCCGGCAGACGAATTTCCGCCGCAATACGATTGTTGAAGTATGGCAGAATACTCTTGCCGTCCATACGTTCAGGCGTAGCCGTCAAGCCCAGCAAAATACGAGGCTGGTAGTAGGCCAGGAGCTTCTGGTAGGTCGGAGCTGCCGCGTGGTGGAATTCATCCACAATGATGTAATCATAAAACTCCGGTGTTGTTTTGGCTGTGAAATCCTGCGAGTTAAAGGTCTGAATGGAAATAAACAGATTGTCGATGCTTTCCGGCCTATAGCTGCCCACAAACATCTCCCCGAAGTTGGCGTCCTTGAGTACAGCACGGAAGGTATACAGACTCTGCTTGAGAATTTCTTCCCGGTGCGCCACAAAGAGCAGGCGGCAAGGCTTGTCCGGATTCTGCTTGCGGAAGCACTTGTAATCTAAAGCAGAGATGACCGTCTTGCCGGTACCGGTGGCGGCTACCACTAGATTGCGAGTATAACTTCGGACGGTGCGCTCCGCCTCCAGTTTGTCCAGAATCTCCTGCTGATAGGAATAGGGGTTGATATCCATGGTGTAGACTTCGGCATTGTTGGTGTCGAAGTATTTTTCTGCTTTCAGGGCACGGGCAAGGCGTTCTTTCTGGCCTTCATCGTAATACTCAAATTCCCGGTCATTCCAGTAATACTCAAAGGTCGCGGCGATTTTATCAATGGTTTCAGGCAGGTCGCGCTTCGTTACCTTGGTGTTCCATTCAAGTCCGCTGGTCAGCGCGGCATTGGACAGGTTGGACGAACCCACATAAGCCGTTGTGAAGCCGGTTTCGCGGTAGAAGATGTACGCTTTGGCATGGAGGCGAGTTGTCTTGGTGTTGTAACTAACCTTAATCTGTGTGTTTGGGAGCTGTCGGAGTTCCTCAATGGCTTTTATATCCGTTGCGCCCATGTAGGAAGTGGTGATAATACGGAGCTCACCGCCATTCTGCGTAAACTCTCGCAGCTCGTCCATAATGAGCCGCAGGCCACTCCATTTGATGAAGGACACCAGCATATCAATTCGGTCAGCCGAGACGATCTCTTTCTTGAGCTCCGTAAACATCTGCGGCTCGTGAACGGCCCCAGTAAACAAAGAACTTTGGGCAATAGATGTTTCCGGCCGCTCTATGTCCGCCGCAGTTTTTCCCACAGCCAACCTCGGATCAGATTCCCGTAAAAGTGCAAGAAGCTGCTCTGCCCGCTGGTCAATACCCAGCGCAGCGAAGTCCGCTTCGTGCGTTGTATTCTGAATAAGACCAACAATTCGGTTTGCCAGAGCGATTTGAGCAGAAATATCTCCGCCATTATCCAAAACGTTATCCAGGCCCTTTTGCACCACATCCGCCAGGTACTGCGCCAGAACCTTGGACGCTTCGGCCTTGTCAATGGGTGCAACAGCCTTACACGCGTCAGGGATCTCCGCCAGCTCGTGCGTTAAGTCGTTATTGATAACTTGTTCATAAAGGCCGGGATATAAACTCATTGCCTCTTTCTCCCTAAATCAAGATGATTATAAAATGAATATTAGTTTATAGAACAATTATCCGGAACGAAATCCATGATATCACCAATATTGACGTTGAGCGACGTACAGATCTTATTGAGTACCGTGAGTGTGACTTCCTCATCGCGCCTCAAGCGGGTCATGGTATTTGGCGCAATCCCAGCAGCTTTTCGCAAATCCGCTTTGCTCATTTTTCTATCAACGAGTAGTTTCCAAAGCTTGTTATATGAGATAGCCATTTTCCGACCTCCAACTACAAATGTTGACATAATTATACGCCATTTAAGGTCATAAAGCAAGAGACTTTCGCATCATGTTGAGAAAGTCTCTTGGCGTAGTTCATGGACGTTATGCAGTCTGCAGCCCAACTGTTTGTTCTGTTTTTGCAATCATCTCATTTCTCTGATTACAACCGAGGTTTATCAAAAATACAGGGTTTGGGATCATCCCAAATGATAAAATGCACGCTTGGACGGATGGGGCAGCGCGTGCATTTTTCCGGTGTGTACGGACACCGGATGTGCTTGCTATTCTTCAATACTCTCTGATCCGCGTTTTTCAAATTGTCCTGTTTATCGGCCGCACTCTATGATATACTGATAGCAAATCACCCGGAAGGGAGGGGCCTATGTATGGCAGTCAAACGCGTTTTTGCCGGTTACTATAAACGATACGACGGCAAGCGGATCTACGTTGTCCGCGTGGTAAAAGATATCGATACCGGCGAGGCTGTTGTGATCTGCAAGGATGCCAGCTTCATCCGGGAAGGCAATGAGGAATACTACACCATTCGCCTGGAGTCCTTCTGTGAGCAGGTGAATGTGGATGGTATTCTTAAAGATAAATACATCCGTCAGACCCGGCGCGAGGTCGAACCGGAAATGATCGGAGAAGTAACAGAGGACGGCTTTCCGGAACCCAAGCGCAAGCCCTTTGTGTATATCCCTTGCGAACATGACGAACGCCACATCCGGCGCAGTAAAACGTACTATGAATATGCCAAGGACATCTGTGAAAACTACCGGATGGATCTGCGGCGGTACAAGCTGATCCGGGAGCGCAAGCAGTATATCGGCGTGGCTGGCCGCAAGGAATACCGGGCCATGTGCGAAGATTTGGCCTTTATCCAGCAATCCCTTAAAACGGTGCTCAACGACTACGCCGATCTCTTCCGGAAACGTTTTTCCGAGGGGCTGTCCATCCGCAAAGCAGCAGATGCCATGCAGCAGAATCGCGGCATGATCGAGCGGCGGCAGGCCGCACTCTATCGGGCGTTTGCCCAGCTTTTGCAGCAGCGGGACGAGGCAGACGGTGTCTGTCGGCTGATGCAAAAAACTGAATACGATCAAAGGGATAAAGAGGATTTGCTCGAATAATTGATGCAAATCCAAGCGCTTGTCGTAGTGGCAGGCGCTTCTTTTTTGCCCCCGTTATGACAAAATCGTGACACTCCGATTCATTCTGTCCGTTGAATAGTGAGAGGACCTTTTGGAGCGAGAGTGCAGGAGGAGGCATCCATCCTCAAAACTTTTTTCGGACAAAACCGGAAAATGTGTCCGTTGGTTATATAGAGGACCTTCTGTACGTCCGGAATTTTTTCAAGCCACCTGACAAACGGTCAAAAATTGTCCGTGGGATGGTGAAAGGGAAACCAATCCATCCAAACCCGCCCTTCAAACAGAGATTTTCAAAATCGAAAGGAGAACCACTATGATCACTTACTACAACCACACCCACATGACCGCTGTACCCACCCGCCTCCTGCTGGATACGAATCTCTCCGCAGAAGCCAAGCTCACTGGCACGCTCTTGTATACCTTCGAGGACGGCGGTCTGAGTGCTCAGGAACTTGCAAATGCTCTGACCCTTCCGCCCGAAAAAGTTGCTCCGGTTTTTGCTGAACTCACCGGCAACGGCTATCTGGAAATTCTGGAAGAAAACGGTGCCTTCGGGCTGCACCTGAAGGGGTGATTCTCATGCCAGACCGCACGCGCCCCATACGCAAGGAAAGCTGCCTGAACGAGCAGGAACTGAATCTCATCCAGCACAAAATGCGCCAGTTGGGGACGCAAAACTTCGGGGCGTATGCCCGCAAGATGTTGATCGACGGGTACATCATCAAGGTCGATTACACCGAGCAAAAGAAGCTGGCTGCCACCGTCAGCAGAGTCGCCTCGAACATCAACCAGATTTGCCGCCGCATCAACAGCACCGGGCGCTGCTATGAGGACGACGTTGCCGAGCTGAAAGCGCGGCAGGCCGAGATCTGGGAGCTGCTGAAAGCGCGGCAAAAGGACGAGCTTTGACCACAACGGGATTTTCCATGTGTGGGTTTTCCGTCACCGGTTTTCCGGACGGTGGACAAGCTGACGCTCCGGAGCGTTCCGCAACCGGATTTCAGGACGACGGTTTTCGTGCCGTTCATCGGGACTGAAATTCATCCTCTAACTAATAAGAAATAAATCAAGATACAAAAAAATCATCCATCAATCAATCAACACAAAAATGGATGGATTGATGGATGGGACAGGAGGTCAGATGAAAAGTTTTTGCAAGCTCACGACGCAGAGCCCGGCGGCGTCCTATGTGCCGCTTCCGAGGTTCCTTCTCCAAGACGAAGCCCTGCGGGACATCAGCAACGACGCAAAAGTGCTCTACGCGCTGCTGCTGGACAGAGCCAGTATCTCCCGGCAGAACGGCTACGTCGAGCCGGACGGCACAATTCGGCTGTACTTCACCTTGGAACAGGCGCAAACCAAACTCCACCGCAGCCGTCAGAGCGCCACGCGGATCTTCCGGGAGCTGGAGTACAGCGGCTTGATTATCCGAAAAAAGCAGGGGCTGGGCAAGCCCGCGCTTATTACGCTGAACTACCCGGCGGACGCAAAGCTCATCGCAAAGGAGGGTGAAGATGCACAAGATTGACCCCATCGAGCGGCTGCCGGATGGCACGCTCTTCCGCCTGACGCCGGGGCAGCTTCGCAGCGTGCGCAAGCTGGTCAAGCGCTGCTGCAACTTCTTGGATGGCGACTGCCTGCTGTTGGACGACGTCTGTCCGCAACACATCTCCCGAAGTCTGCTTTGCCGGTGGTTTCGACGCGCCGTGCTGCCCCAGCAGCCAAAGCTGGAACAGGCCATTCTCAGCCCCAAGAAACTCCGCCGCTGCGAAGTCTGCGGCACAGGCATTCTCGCCCGCTCCGGCAGGACAAAATACTGCCCCGCCTGCGCCAAGGAGGTTCACCGCCAGCAGAAGGCGAAATCCGCCCGTAAACGGCGCACGGGCGTAGACAATTTGGGGGCGAAAAGCCCTTGAATTGCAAGCATTCCCGCACCGCAGAAGGCACATAGCAATACGATTTCCCTCGCAGCCGCGAAATCGAGTTCTATTTGTCTACATAGCAGTCGGAACACACGCATAGATTGAAGAAGAAAACGCTCTGGAAAGGAGGGCAGCCATGGAAGTATTTCTGATCTTCCCGAAATCAAAGCAGGCACAGCATGAGCTTGGGCAGGAGCTGGCGAAGTTCCAGTCCGAGCAGGCGCTGAAATCCATCCAGAAGCTGCCCTGTTCCACGGAGCAGAAGCTGGAACTGGTAGATGCAGCGGTAAAGCATCTGAAAGCGCAGCAATAATACATAGCAAACGAGCAGGCCAGCATTGAACGCCGGTCTGCTCGTTTGCTATGATTCCATCTGCTTGAAATACTTCTCCCATGTGGATTTGAAAATCTGCTTCCGATTCTGCTCCCACTGTTTCAGGCTGCCGAGGCTGACGCCCAGCTTGTCCGCATATTGTTTTTGCGTCAGACCGAGTTTCGTTCGGATCGCCTTGATCTGCTCACCCTGACCTTTCCGAAGAAACCGATTATAGTCATCCAGCAGCGTTTCCACCGGCACTTCAAAAAGCTGCGCGATTTTCTCCATGTGCTCTGGCGGATAGAGGTCTTTGCCGTATTCTTCATAGTGGACATAGGTGCTCCGGTCTATCCCGGCGTAGTCTGCAACGTCTCTCTGCCGCAGGCCATTCTGGTATCGTAGCCAGCGCAGCTTGTCCGCTGTTTCGGTGATTTCTGAGAAGTCCGGGAACTGCAAATTGAACTTTTCCGCGTCCTGAAACTTGTGCGGCAGCACCACTGGAAACTGAAGAATTTGCAGCGGGGCTACTTTTACTGCACCCGATACATTGGAAATCAGAATATAGCAGCGGACTCCCACTTGCGCCAGCAGACGCCATTTTGCCTCAAAAGGCGTCCGTTCCGCCACCTGCAAGGCTATTTCTTCCGTTAGGTTAGTATAGCATTCTCAATGCACCTCGACGCATAAGTAGCCAGCTTGATGCCCCGGTCTGCCCGGAAGGTGTTGACGGCCTTGATGAGTCCAATGGTGCCGATGGAGATCAGATCCTCCTGATTGTCCGCCTGTGTATAGTATTTCTTGATGATGTGGGCCACCAGCCGGAGATTGTGCTCCACCAGCCGGTTCCGGGCCTCCAGATCCCCCTGCGCCCACCGCTCCAGACACGCCCGCTCCTCCTCCGGCGGCAGCGGCCGGGGAAACGAACCGGGATTCCCCGTCAGACGCAGGGACAAAAACAGGCTGTTGGACAGCAGCAGCAACGCCGCAGACAGCATACAGATCCCTCCTCTTCTGCCAGCCTATGCCCTCAGAGGAAGTCCCTATGCTTGACGCAGCGCCAGAAGTGGGGTACAATACATTGCAGAATAATTAAAACGTTTCTATCTCCATCAAATTTTCTGGAGGATTTTATGGGTTTCATCTATCAGGAGTCCAATGCATACGGCGTAGAGGCCTTGGTGGCCTTGGAGCGCCACTACACCCCCACGGAGGAAAAATACTGCACCGCCGTCACAGAGGCCGTCCGCATCTGCGACACCTACGGCATCCCGGAGCGGGAGCTGGTGCCGCAGGTGCGCCATATCGCCGCCGCAGAGGAGTACCTGCTGGCGCACCTGTCAGAGGACGAGGAGACGCTGCAATTCCTGTTCACTCCCCTCTCCGGCAGCAACACCTGTCTGGCATGGTTTCTGGTCTGGGATTATGTTCGCCCCGGCGGCGAAAAAGCTTATAAATATACAGGCCACACACCCCAGCAGCGGCTGCGGGACATCGTCACCGCCGTGGGCCAGTATCAGGAGGACCCCCTCCCCCCGCCGCAGCAGCTGGACACCATCTGCGACCTCATCGACTACATGGACCTCACCCGCCTGCCCCCTGCCGACCGGTGGCGGCTGCTGACGCTGTACGCCCATCTGGAGGAGTACGAGCGCACCGCCTGCCGCATCGTGGAGCAGTCCGCCGCCCTGCTGGCACAAGTGATGCAGACGCCGGAGACGGACCGTCTGCTGCGGCAGTGTCTGGAGCAGACACGGGAGAACACCCCCCGTCTTATGAGCGCCTTTGCCCAGTCCCAGACGCTGTCCGACCAGAGCATCACCTTTCTGCCCTGCGTCATGTCCTTCAACTCCATGCGCTTCCTCACCGGTGACGACCACATCACCGTCATCGCCGGGGTGCTGTACTGGCTCATTCTGCGCCTGACGGAGAAATACGCCGCCAACGACGAGCATCTGCTGGCCTGCCTGAAAACGCTGGGTGACAAGAGCCGTCTGGATATCCTGAAGCTGCTGAAGGAGCAGGACCGCAGCGGGCAGGAGCTGGCCAAGGAGCTGGGCATCTCCCAAGGCACCGTTTCCCACCACCTGAACGTGCTGGTGCGGGACGAATTCATCCGTATCGCCAAGGACGGCAGCCGCCTGCGGTGCAGTCTGGCCCCGGAGGCCATCGAGTCCATGGTGGACGATATCCGCCGCCTTCTTTTGTAGTCAAAGGACGCACAACTCCATCCGAAAAGATCAGACCTCCCCGAGGTCTGATCTTTTATGCATTTACCCATTGACAAATTTCGATTCCGGTGCTATGATGCGCCCATGAATATAGAAACGTTTTGATGTTCGTGAAAGTCGAGAGGAGGATGCTCCACCCCCACCGTCTCTTTCCTCTGCACATTCTATGAAAGAAAGGAAGCTTGCAAATGAAAAAGAGGATACTCTCCCTGTACATGGCCGCCGTGCTGGCGCTGTCGTGTATCCTGCCCGCCTCGGCGGCAGAAACGCAAAGCGGCCTGACGGTCCGTTCCGTCACCCCCGCCGACCTGTCCCAGACCATGGGCAACACCACCCAGCAGATGACCACCCAGCCTCAGGACCCCAATGAAGTGGTGGATATTCTGGTGGAGCTGGACGATGAACCCGCTGCCGCCGTGCTGGCGGCCCAGTCTCTGACCCCCGGCACCGCCGCAGCCGAAAAGACCGCCGCCAAGGTCCAGCAGACCCTGCTGCGCCGTCAGGCCACGGTGCAGTCCCGTCTGGGCCGCTCTCTGCGGCAGGAGCAGGTGGATTATACCTATTCCTATACCATGCTCTTCAACGGCTTCGCCCTGCGGACCGCCCGGAAGAATCTGGAGACCATCCAGAGCGCCAAGGGCGTCAGCCGTGCCTTCGTGGCAGGCTCCTACACCCTGCCCACCGTGGAGCAGGCCGATACGCAGGCCCTGCAGGTGGCGCTGGCCACCAATCAGTTCACCGGTAAGGGCATGACCATTGCCGTGCTGGATACCGGGCTGGATACCGCCCATCCCGCCTTTGCCAACGCCCCGGCAGACGCCAAATTCACCAAGGACTACGTCAGCGGTATTCTGCAGGCGGCCGACCTCAACGCCGAGGCCCTGATGCCCGGTGTCACCGCCGACGATGTGTATCTCAGCGCCAAGATCCCCTTCGCCTTTGACTACGCCGGTAAGGACGCTCAGGTGGCCCCCGGCAGCAAGTGGGATGCAGCAAATCTGGAGCACGGCACCCATGTGGCCGGCATCTCCGCCGGTTACGCCGTGGACGGCGAGGGCGCCGTCTCCTTCTCCGGCGTGGCCCCCGACGCTCAGGTCATCCCCATGAAGGTCTTTGACGACAGCGGCACGGGTGCCTCCACGACCACCATTCTGGCGGCTCTGGAGGATGCCTACCGTCTGGGCGTGGACGCCGTGAACCTGAGCCTGGGCTCCTACGGCGGCTTCACCGTGGACGAGGACGCCCTCATCAACGATGTGTACAACAAGCTGGATGCCGCCGGCATTATGGTCATCACTGCCGCCGGCAACGAGACCTCCTCCAGCTATATGAACAGCTACGGTACCGACGCTCCCCTCACCGGGGACCCCGACAACAGCGTGGTGGCCGCCCCCTCCGTGTACCCCGCCAACCTGTCCATCGCCAGCGTGGAGGGTCAGGAGATCTACGCCAACTATGTGCTGCTGGGCAACGAGAAGATCACCTATACCGACAGCCAGACCTCCTTTCTGGACCTGGACTCCTACGTTTCTCTCCTGAAGATATACGGTGACGTATCTGACGATCTGGCCGCCCCCTATGACTATGTCATGGTTCCCGGTTACGGCGCCGACTCCGACTACGAGGGCATCGACGTCACCGGCAAGATCGCTGTGGTGCAGCGCGGCGGTACCGACGAAAACGGCGAGCCCATCACCTTCGTCACCAAGATCCAGAACGCCCTGTGGAAGAACGCCATCGGTATTCTGGTGTACAACAATGACACCGAACATCCCGATGACTGCTCCATCCGCATGGCCACCAACTACTACCAGCTGCCCGCCGCCTTCATCAGCTATAACGCCGCTCAGAAGCTGGCGGCCAAGGCCGGCAGCGGCGTGGGCATCACCCCCACCACGGAGCTGACCGCCGAGCCCAACCCCTCCGCCGGCCAGATGTCCACCTTCACCAGCATCGGCGCCACTCCCGACCTGCGGATCAAGCCGGAGCTGTCCGCTGTCGGCGGCAACGTCTACTCCTCCATCCCCACCATCGAGGGCAAGGGCGATTACGCCTCCATGAGCGGCACCTCCATGGCCAGTCCCTATGTGGCCGGTGCCAGCGTTCTGGTAAAGTCCTACATGGCCGAGAACTGGACCGGCAGCTATGACGCCGCCTCCATGACGGAGAACCTGATGATGTCCACTGCCTCCCCGGTCGTTGACCCGGAGACGAAGCTCCCCTATTCCCCCCGTCTGCAGGGCAGCGGCCTCATTGACCTGTCCGCCGCCACCTCCAGCGATGTGGTGCTCTACACCGATGCCGACCAGTACGGCGACACCAAGCCTGTGCTGAATCTGGGGGACGATGTTGCCAGGAACGGCAGCTACGACCTGACCTTCCACGCCCGGAACATGGGCAAGGATGCCGCCCAGTATGACGTGTCCGTCATCGCCATGTCCCCCGCCGTGCTGGAGCAGGACGGCAAGACCTACATGAGCAGCCACGACGAGGCGCTGGATGTCACCGTTTCCGGCGACAAGACCGTGACGCTGGCTGCCGGGGCCACCGGCGACGTGAAGGTCAGCGTCTCCCTCTCCCAGAGCCAGAAGGCCAAGCTGGACGCCGCCTATGAAAACGGCATCTATGTGGAGGGCTTCGTGGTGCTCACCGCCAAGGATGGCAGCGCAGATCTGTCCATCCCCTTCCTGGCCTACTACGGCGACTGGTCCGCCCCCGGTATGCTGGACTACGCCACTATGCTCAATGAGGATACCGTGCCTTACAGCCAGCTCTCTACCGAGCTGGGCGCATACTTCACCAGCAGCTTTGCCTATCGTCTGGGCGCCAATCTGTCCGTGACCATGGACGGGGCAGAGAAAACCTCCCTGAAGGCCGAGCATATCACCATCTCCCCCAACGGCGATACCTATATGGACGGCGTGGAATTGGTCAACGTCAGCCAGATGCGCAACGCCTCCGCCCTGCACTTCACCGTCACCAACGCCGACGGCCAGGAGGTCTGGAGCGACGCCGTTACCAACGTCCCCAAGACCATCTATGTGTCCTCTCAGGGCAGCCCCATTCCCGCCACCATGTATCAGGATATGGCTCCTGACGCCTGGTACGGCACGGACAACCAGGGCAACGCCCTGCCTGACGGTCAGTACTACTACACCATCACCGCCGATCCCGTCACCGATCACGAAAGCCGCAATGTCCGGGATACCCTGACCTTCCCTGTGTACATCGATACTCAGGCTCCCCAGCTGGACCAGGGCTGCGTGACCCTGAGCACTGGCGCCGACGGCCGCACCACCCTGGGGATGCAGGTCTCCGACGAGCATCTGTATCTGGATACCGAGATCTTCGTGGCCAATGACGACGGCACCATCAGCACCAGTTCCGAGAATATTCTCCACAAAAACGTGGGTCTGGCGGATATGCCCGATGTCACCTCTGACGCCATGTCCGTGGATGTCACCGACTACGCCGGCAAGCTCCTGTATGTCCGGCTGTCCGACTGGGGCTACAACTACGCCGCCTATCTGGTGCAGCTGCCCGACACCTTCGAGGGCACCACCCTGTCCCTGTCCGATACCACTGCCTTCCTGTTCACCGGTGAACAGCAGCAGCTGTTGGCCTTCGACACCGATACCGATACCGCTCTTACCTGGACCAGCAGCAATGCCGACGTGGCCTCCGTGGACGACAGCGGCCTGGTCACTGCCAAGGCCCCCGGCGTCACCACCGTCACCGCCACTACCGCCAACGGTGCCTCCGTCTCCTGCGTGGTGGGCGTCAGCGATCAGCTGACCTACACCGGTCTGCGTCTGGACTTCGATGAGATGACCACCACCATGTACTTCGATTCCACCATCGACCTGCCCGGCGTGTATCTGGAGCCCTACGGCTTTGCCCTCTCCGGCAAGCACAACATCTACGGCACCGAAGGCCTCACCTGGAGTGTCTCCGATCCCACCATTGCCGACTTGGATGAGTACAGCAAGACCACACTAGTGGCCAATAAGGACGGCAAGTCCGGTGACGTCACCGTCACCGCCGAGTATCAGGGCATGACCGCCTCCTTCACCGTCCATGTGGGTCCGTACCCCGGCTCTGTGGAGCTGTACCACGTCTGGATCCAGGCCCGCAGCAACCGCATCTTCCTGCAGGGCAAGCAGGGCATCGTGGGTGCCGGCCGTGACGGCATCCACGCCACGGATACCGCCGCCACCAGCGACGATCAGATCATCACCTTTACCAACAGCGATCCCAATGTGGTGGACCTGACCAATCCCGTGATCCGTGCCACCTCCAACCGTGATTTGCCCGATGAGTGCGCCTTTGTGGACGCCAGAAATCCCGGCAATGCCGTCATCACCGCCACCGCCACCAGCACCACCCAGGATACCGTCCAGTGCTTCGTCACTGTGGTACCCAAGCGGTACGACGGCATTCAGGCCACCCAGGATGCCATTCAGCTGAAGCTGGGCCAGGGCGCGGACCTCACGCAGTACCTGACCCTGCTGGACGAGTCCGGCGTGGTGATTCCGGAGCTGAACCCTGTGAACTATGCCAGCCTGGATGAGAGCATCCTCTCCGTGGATGCGAGTGGGCATGTCACTGCGCTGCACACCGGCACCGGCATGGTGCGGGCGTTGCTGAACACCGGTGACTACGCCCTCATCGCCGTGGAGGTCACCTGCGATCACGACCACACCACCCGCACCGAGACCCCCGCCACCTGTACAGAGGACGGCTCTGTCACCGTCATCTGCGATGACTGCGATGAGGTACTGTCCACCGAGACGCTGCCCGCCACCGGTCACAGCACCGTGGTGAAAAACGCCAAGGACGCCACCTGCACCGAGCCCGGCTACACCGGCGATAAGGTCTGCACCGTCTGCGGCGAGACCGTCGAGACCGGCGAGGTCATCCCCGCCGCCGGCCACAGCTACAAGGATGGCAAGTGTACCGTCTGCGGCGCCGCCGATCCCAACACCAACAGCGGCGGCAATACCGGCAATACCGGCAATAACGGCACCGACAGCCCCAACACCGCTGACGGAGCCGCCATGGGCCTGTGGCTGAGCCTCATGACCGTGGCCGTTCTGGCCGGAGCCGTTCTGGTTCTCGGCAAGAGGTACCGGGCCTGATCCCCCCCCTTCGCAGCGCTCCTCTTAGGCGATAAAAGCCCTTGGCGGCGTAGCCCCTTGGCGGCGTAGCCCCTTGGCGGCACAGCCCCTTGGTAGCAAAGCCCCTTGGTAGCAAAGCCCCTTGAAATAGCGCATCTCTCCTTCTGTAAAGGCGGAGGGGGGACCCTACCGGGTCCCCCCTCCGCCTTTTGCTTTTCCGAAACCGCCCGGCTTCTCCGCCGTCGCCTGATTTCCCGCTGCTTCCTGATTTTCTCGATACCGTTTCATCTTCTGATACGATTCGATTTTTGCTGCCACATTTCCCTGATGCCGCCACGCTGCCAGAATCGAAAAATCCGGAGCGGCTCTGTGGCCCTTCTGCGTCTCAGTATTTTCTCCATGCGAAATATTCAAAAAATTCATGCTCCCATCGGGAAAATTTTTCCGGAAAAACATTGCCATTTCTCCGGATTTCGTATATACTAGAAAATATATAGGTCATTCCTCCCTGCGCCGCAAGCAGGTGAGCTCTCCTCCTGTACAGCCGCATCCGGCGGCAAGCAGGCGGGGAAGGCAAAATTGCCTTCCCCGCCTTTTTTTCTGTTTTTTCTATTCTGCCGGTATTCGTATTTTCAGCGTTGTCATTGCTCCGTATTTTCGCTCTCACGGCTCTGCTATCGTTCCGGTACCTGCGCTTTCGGCACTGCTGCCGAACCGGCTTTTGCACTTCTCCGGCTTCTTTGATTGGCCCGATATTCCCCCGTTTCCGACTCTGTCATCGGCATGGATCCCGCCTTTTCCCGGCGCTGCTATCATCTCGGCTCTTGCTTCTTTTCGGTGCCGATCATATGCCGGTATTTTCTCTTTTCCGGAATCGATAGCAGTCCGGTGCCTGGAAGTTTTTTTCTGCCGGTGTTCCGTTTTTGGATTTCAGAGAGGGCTGCTTTTATCCCTTTGGATTTTTGCGCTGTCGTTTTTTTCGGTCTGCATCCGCCGGTTTTGTCCAGTTACTGCCCCATTTTCTGACCTTGGAACGTCCCGGTTTTTGTCCAGCTCTTGTCCGGCATTGGACGCCTTTTTGTCCAGCCGCCGGTGGTGTCTCCCTTATTGAACCTCTTTGGGAAGCTTCTTATCCTCCGGTTTCGATCCGCAGGGGGCCTTCGGTTTTTTATCCTTCACCAAAATGAACGAGGTGATGAGCGCCGTCAGGGGGACCGCCAAAATGACGCCGATGCTGCTGGCGATGCCGCTGATGACCTCCGTGGCCATATAGGGGGAGCTGATGAGCTGCCGGGGATCCAGCCCCAGCGAATACAGATAGATGATGAAGGACAGGCCGCTGCCCAAAAATGCCAGGATCAGGGTGTTGGTCATGGTACCTACCATATCCCGGCCGATATTCATACCGGAGCGGAACAGAGCCCGGCCGTCCCGGTCTGGGGCCACGGTATGTACCTCCGTCAGCGCAGAGGAGATGCTCATGGCCACGTCCATCACGGCGCCCAGCGCACTGATGACTACCCCCGCCACCAGCAGGCCCCGCAAGCCCAAGGGCGTACCCGTCTGCCGCAGCTGCAGCAGCGGTTCCACATCCGTCAGCCGCAGACCGTCGATTCGCAGAAGGCTCTGAGACAGCAGGCCGAACAGCAGCGCCAGCGCCGTACCGGCCACCGTACCCAGCGCAGCACACACCGTCTTGCGGCACACGCCGCCCAAGACCACCATCGTCACCACGGTGATGTAGGCGCACACCAGAAACACCGTCAGCAGAGTGGACGCTCCCTGCATCAGCAGGGGGATCAGGATCCAGAACAGGCACACCAGCGTCACCGCCAGCGCCACCAGCGACTTGGCTCCCACTTTGCCGCCCACCAGCACCGTCGCCAGCAGGAACAGGCCCACGATCACCGCCAGACCCACCGTCCGGTCGTACTCGTACACCGTGGCGGTGTGGCTGCCGTCCTCGTAGGTGGAGATCAGCAGCACCGCCCGCTGCCCCACCTTCAGGGGCTGGCCGTACAGGGGGCCCACATAGTTATACACCTGCATGGTCTCGCCCTTGTACTGGCCGGAGCGCACCTGCGCCAGCAGCAGCTGCTCCCCCCGGTAGCCGCCGTCGGCTACGGCATCCGCCTCGGTGTTGTCCGACAGGATATCCGTGACGACACCGGTCTCGTACTCGGCATAGTTATCCCCTTGGGGCTGGGGCTGTTCAAAGGTCACAGCCGCCATCCGCAGGACGATGAACAGCACCAGCGCCGCCGCCAGAATGACGCAGCTCCACCGGTTTCTGCTCCACCATGCTCCGGCTGTCAGCCGGTCCGCCTTCCGCTCCTTCCGCTTCATGGGCGTTTCCTCCATCAATGGTATTTGGTTACAGCATAGCAACTTCCGCCCCCGATGTCAATAGTGTTCACTAGTCAGCTACATCTGTCAATATACTTTGCAAATATTATACAAACTTATTGCACGTTTCTGACAAAATCATTGAAAAAGGGGTAGCCATTCCGGCTGCTTTATGATAGACTGTTACCATCGGTCAAAGGCGGTATGTACGGCCAAAAGCGGCGTACACGGTTTTGACCGGCGGCACTATACACGAAAGGTTTGTCTTTGCTCAACGGTATCCCCCACAGTCTGCCTGTTTCGGCTGATCGAAGCCCTTGGCGCTGCCTCCGTGCCAAAAACAGGATAGCTTGTGGAAGGTCGTCTGCCCGCCGGATGCGGGTCAGGCGGCTTTGTACTATCTCCGGGGGGACGGAAGGACAGAAGCAGGCCGCCGTGTAAACGTGTAATATTGAACAGGAGGGATTTCATTGAAGAAGAGAGGACTCAGCAGTCGGATCATGTCCGTGCTGCTGTCGCTGATGATGCTGCTCTCGCTGCTGCCCACAGCAGTTCTAGCAGACGAATCAGCGACAAAGACCTACACCAAGGTCACGTCCGCCGATGAACTGGTCAGCGGCAAGTACGTGATGGTAGCCAACAACGGTTACGCCCCCGATGTGCTTGACGGCACATGGGTCACGGCAGTGACCGTGACAGCTGCCAATGATCAGGTCATTGATCCCACGGGCGGCGTCTGGACGCTGACCGTGGACAAGAATGGTACCATTCTCAGCGACGCCAACGGCAAGGCCATTGCTCCCAAAGGCGGCAACAACAATGGCATTAAAAGCGGCAGCTACCGGTGGGCCGTGGATTTCGATGCCACCGACGAGACCTTTACCTTCTCCGGACAGGGCGATGACACGGTCAAGCTGGCCAGCAACGCCAGTTCCCAGAACAAGTTCCGTGCTTACAAAAATGAAACCATTACTAAGTCTCCCGGCGGCTACCCCTGCCACTTCACCCTCTATAAGCTGGGCGGCGGACTGGAGCAGGTGGCTACCCCCACCGGCACCGCCTCCGGCGATGTGAAGGTGGGCGACACCGTGGCCTTTGCCTGCGAGACGGCGGATGCCTCCTTGCAGTACAAAGTGGACGACGGCGCTTATCAGGCCTACACCGGCCCTGTGACCATCACCACCTCCTGCACCATCACCGTCAAGGCTGTGAAGGATGGCATGGCTGACAGTCAGGAGGCCGTGTTCACCTATAAGGCTTACAATCTGGTGGACAAGTACGTCAAGACCGCTGCCCTCACCGGCGGCGACAAGGCGGTCATCTTCAATGCCGGCAACGGCTTTGCCATTAGCTCCACCATGAAGGGGAGCTATTACCTGACCCCCGTGGCCGCCACGGTGGAAAAGGACGTGCTGACTGCCGACACCATGGATGCACTGGTCTGGGACGTCACTGCCAACGACGACGGCACCTACACCTTTACGCAGGGCGGCAAGACCCTGACGCTGGGTGAAAACAGCGGCAAGTACAATCTCAACGTGGCCGCCAACGGCACCACCCGCTGGGATGTGGAGACCTGCAATGCCGAGAACGCCTCCTACTACCTCTCCGGCAGCGGCGTCACCGGGCAGTACGGCAAGGTCTACCTGGAATACTTCGCCAAGTACACCGAGTTCTCTGCCTACTGCACCAGCACCGACCGGCTGAAGGAAGCGGACTTCGGCATGACCTTCTACAAGCTGGCGCAGGAGAAGCAGTACGTGGACGCCACCCCGGAGCCTGATCCGGAGGAGCCCGCCACCGTACCCATCCGCACGGCGCTGGAGGGCGCCACCGACACCGAGTTCACCGTCAAGGGCGTCGTGACGCTGGTGGACGGCCAGAACTACTATCTGCAGGACGCTACCGGCGCTATCTGTCTGCGTCTGGCTGCCAGATCCGACGAAATCGCCTTGGGCGACACCATCATCGGTACCGGCAAGCGAGCCGAGTTCAGAGGCATGGCGCAGCTGGGCAGCGGCACCTTCGTCAAGTCCAGCGGTCTGACGCTGGATGCCAAGCCCGTCACCATCGCCGCCCTGACCGCCGACGATGTGTGTACCTATGTGCAGCTGAAGGGGCTGGAGATCACCGAGATCTACGACAACAACGGTCAGTACGCCAACCCCAACGTCACCTTCAAGGATGCCGACGGCAAGACCATCCAGCTGTATAAGGCAGTTCTGGCCAAGAACGGCGACAGCTGGGCCTTTGCCGTGGGCGACAAGGTGGATGTCACCGCCGCCGTGGGTACCAACAACGGCACCCTGCAGCTGCGGAACACCGTCGCCGATGAGATCCGGGCTGCCGGCTCCGTCAATGACCCCATCTCCGACGACATGATCCCCGATGGGGCGCTCACCGTCAAGGAGGCCGGGGCCATCACCGCCGAGACCCAGAACGTCACCGTCATCGGTCAGGTGGTGTACCACTACGGCAATGCCTATAAGGGTGCTGCCAGCATCAGTTCCATCATTCTGGAGGATGTTATCGACGGCGAGATCTATGGCTTCCAGGTCTATGACTACGCCAACTATGCCAACTACAAGGTGGGCGACGTGGTGAAGGTCACCGGCACCGTCAGCCCCTACGGCGGCGTACCTCAGATGAAGTCCCCCGCCATGGAGGTGGTGAAGGCCGGTGTGGAGGCCATCCCCGCTCAGGAGATCACTGTCTCCCAGCTGGGCGCCGACTATCTCAGTGAGTACGTCTACATCAAGGACGTGACGCTGGGTACCTACAACGCTTCCGGCAGCACCCCCGTCACCGACGCCACCGGCAGCACCAAGCTCTTCAAGGGTGTGCCGCTGCCTGCCAACGTCACCGAGGCCGACGTCACGGCCCTGTACGCCTGCTGCTCCGCCTATAACGGCACCTATCAGCTCCGCAACGGCGCCAGCACCGACTACGTCACCAACGTGACGCCTCCCTCCACCGGCGACCTGCCTCAGGCCGGTGATGAGGTGGTCATCTACAACCAGAACGCTGAGGCGGTTCTGGCGGAGCAAAATGACAACACCGACAGCCCCGCCATCAACAAGGCGGCCGCCACCATTGCCAACGGCAAGGCTGTCTGCTCCAACGGCGCCGTGGTCTTTACCGTGGAGCGCAGCGGCGAGTACTATCGCTTCTACAACCAATCCTACGGCTATCTGTGTGCCAACGGCACCGGCAACAACGCCTTCTATTCCCTCACCGCCAGCGAGGACGCCGACTGGCTGCTCCGGGAGTGCTCCGGCAATGTGGGCGGCTACGAAATGGAGAGCCGCACCGCCAAGTATAACGGCAAATACAGCCAGTGGCTGGAGTATTACAGCGACAGCTTCAAGGTGTACAGTATGTACAGCTCCACCGGTGATCTGGACTACACCATCTACTCCTTCTTCTTCTATCCCGTGGCGGAGGGGACGGAGCTGACCGGCGGCATCGTGAATATGCCCGCCGTGGTCATCGACCACCTGTATGACGCCTATGTGGGGCAGGCCTACACCTTTAGCTTCACCGTGGATGCTCCCTTCGGTGTCAAGGGCGACATGACCGCCACGCTGGCGGGCGAGGCCCTGACTGTCACCGAGGAGGAGGGTGTTTACACCGTCACCATCCCCGTGGAGAAGGTGACGGGCGACAAGCTCACCGTGACCATCAGCGGCGTGGACAATCAGGGCAAGGCCATCACCCGCACGGTGGAGATCCCCGTGAAGGACGAGCCGGTGTTCTCCGATCCCACGCCCATGCGGGGCGCTCAGACCGGCAGCGACAAGCGGCCCGTCATCTCCGTGGCGCTGGCCAATGCCGGGACGGAGCCCACCATCACCATGACGGTGAACGGCAAGACCGTGGGCGCCGTGTATGAGGGCGGCCGTGTCACCTACACGCCCGCTGCCGACCTCACCGACGGCCGCACGGAGGTGGTGGTCACCGCCAAGCGTGCCGATGGCAAGGAGGCCAGCTTCAACTGGTTCTTCACCGTGGGTAAGACCCAGTATCAGCTGTACTTCGGTCAGCTCCACAGCCACACCCAGTATTCCGACGGCTCCGGTACGCTGACCTCTGCGCTGGACTACATCAAGAGCATCCCCGCCAGCGCCAACGTGCAGTTCGTAGCCTTCACCGACCACTCCAACTACTTCGACTCCAAGACCAATGCTAACGTGGAGGGCGCTCTGTATGACACCTCTCTGGTGAAGGATTCCGACGCCAACCACAGCTGGAGCACCTATAAGAGCACCATCGATGCCTTCAACGCCGAGAACGCCGGTTCCATCGTGGCGCTGGGCGGCTTCGAGATGACATGGTCCGGCGGCCCCGGCCACATCAACACCTTCAACACCCCCGGCGTGGTCTCCCGCAACAACACCACCCTCAACAACAAGACCGACGACGCCGGTATGAAGGCCTACTACGCTCTGCTGAGTCAGGCCGAGGGCGTGGACTCCATCAGCCAGTTCAACCATCCCGGTACCACCTTCGGCAACTTCAGTGACTTCTCCTACTGGGATCCCGTCATTGACAGCCGTATGTATATGGTGGAGGTGGGTAACGGCGAGGGCCAGATCGGCGCCGGCGGCTACTATCCCAGCTATGAGCAGTACATCATGGCGCTGGATAAGGGCTGGCATCTGGCTCCTACCAACAACCAGGATAACCACAAGGGCCGCTGGGGCAATGCTAACGACGCCCGTGACGTTATCCTCACCGACAACTTCACCGAGAAGGGCATCTACGAGGCCATCCGGGCCCTGCGGATGTACGCCACCGAGGATAAGAACCTGGAGCTGGGCTACACCGTCAACGGTCAGATGATGGGCTCCAGCATCACCGAGGTCCCCGAGAAGCTGAATCTTGAGGTCACCGTCAACGATCCCGACAAGAGCGACTCCATCTCCAAGGTGGAGGTGGTGGTCAACTCCGGCAAGGTGGTCCACACCTGGTCCGACCCCGCCGAGCTGAATCAGGGCAGCCTGTCCGTGACGCTGGATCCGGATTACAGCTACTATTTCATCCGTGTCACCGAGGGTGACGGCGATCTGGCGGTCACCTCCCCCGTGTGGGTGGGTGAGAGCCTGAAGCTGGGCATCTCCAGCATGGTCTGCGGCACCGCCACCCCCGTCACCGACGAGGAGCTGACCCTGACCACCACCCTCTTCAACAGCGAGGACACCGATGCCACCATCAAGTCCCTGACCTACACCATCGGCGGCACCGTCATCGGTGTGGATAAGGGTGAGGGCGACAAGGGCTACACGCTGGGCAAGAGCAGCACGCTGGATGTCTCCTTCCACTACACCCCCACCGCCGCCCGTGTGTTCACCGTTCAGGTCACCGCCGTGGTGGAACAGAACGGCAAGGAGTACACCTTCACCAAGACCATCGATCTGGATGTGCTCAATGCGGATGCACTGGTGTACATTGGCATCGACGCCTCCCACTACAACGAGTATGTGGCAGGCAACTATAAGGATTCCATGGGCAACTTCAGCAATCTGGCCGCTGAATACAGCGTCCGGACCGTGCAGCTGAACTCCAGCGAGGAGCTCATCGCCGCCTGCGGCAATCCCAAGTTCAAGGCTCTGATCCTCACCGCTCCCAGCCGCCGTCTGGAGGCCGCTCAGGCCGATCCCAAGACGTACAGCACTGACGAGCTGGCGGCCATCGACGCCTTCAACGCAGCCGGAGGCACCGTCATTCTGGCGGGCTGGTCCGACAACTACGAGAACTACGACGTCATTCAGAGCAACCCCGCCATCAAGCACATGGCAGCCACCCAGAATGAGGTGCTGGCGGCCCTGGGCTCCAGCCTCCGCATCAGCGACGACGCCACCTATGACGACGTTCGCAGCGCCGCCGACGGCGTGGATAAGTGGCGGCTGTACTTCAGCTCCTACAACATGGACAACCCCCTGATGGACGGCGTGGAGGTCGATCCCGACCATCCCTATGACAAGCTCTACACCGAGCGCTTCAGCCACTACGGCGGTGCTTCCATCTATGCCGTGGACGCAAGCGGCAATGCCACCTCCACGCTGCCCGCTGCCGTGTCCCCCGTGGTGTATGGCCATGCCACCACCTACTCCGTGGACGTGGATCAGGACGGTCTGGGCGGCGCCGGTACGCCCAAGTATGCCTTTGCCGAAAATGACAGCCGCCTGATGGTCATGGCCACCGAGCAGCTGGAGGGCCGTGGCATGGTGGTGGTCTCCGGTGCGGCCTTCATGTCCAACTTTGAGGTGCAGGCCAGCATCAGCGACAACGGCTCCGAGAAGAACTACTCCAACTACAAGATCTGCGAGAATCTGCTGCGGCTCATCAACCCCGTGCAGATCACGCCCATCGCCGAGGTGCAGGCCCAGACCGAGGACGGCTACAAGTACACCATCGAGGGCGTGGTCACCTCCAACGCCTCCGGCTACGACAAGGAGACGGCCTTCTTCGACTGCATCTATGTGCAGGACGAGACCGGCGGCATCAACTGCTTCCCCGTGGCCGGCGACTTCAAGATCGGCGACCGGGTGCGTGTGTCCGGCACCACCAGCTCCTATCAGGGTGAGCACCAGCTGGCCGTCACCGACATCGTCAAGCTGGGCGAGGGTGAGGCCGTGACCCCCAGAGAGGTCACCTCCACCCAGGTCAACGACGGCTCCGTGCTGGGCCAGCTCATCACCCTGAAGGGCTATGTGGTGGGCATCGAGATGGCCAACGGCCTGGTGCAGACCATTCTGGTTCGTGACAGCGCCGGTGTGGTGTCCCGTGTGTTCATCGACGGTTACATCTGCCCCAACGACGAGGTGAAGAACCTGGAGCCGGGCTGCGAGATCTCCGCCACGGGTCTGGCCTCCTACGACAACACCTTCGTGCTGGCCGACGGCACCGCTATGGCGCCCCGTATCCGCATCAGCAACCGTGCCGACATCATCTGCACCGCCCACACCCACCAGTTCGGTGAGTGGGAGGTCACCACTCCCGCCACCTGCACCGGGGACGGCGTGGAGACCCGCACCTGCCCCTGCGGCGAGACGGAGACCCGTGTGCTCCCCGCCACCGGTCATACGGATGCGGACAAGGACGGCAAGTGTGATACCTGCGGCGCTGAGCTGAATCCCGTGGATCCCGGCAAGCCCGATCAGCCCGGTAAACCCGACCAGCCCACCGATCCCACCAAGCCCGCCACCGGCGACGAGAGCCGTCTGGTGCTGTGGGTCTCCCTGATGGGGATCACGGCCATGGCCGGTGCGGCCCTGCTGGTGGGCAAGAAGCGCCGGGGATAAGGGAAAACCTTCCGACGCATGACCACCTGCCGCAAGGCATGACCGCATAAGCGAAAAGGCGGGACCCGTAAGGGTCCCGCCTTTTATCTGCCACCTGCGGGCCGTGATGCGCCGCTTGCAGGCCGTGATCCGCCCTTGTTAGAAGCAGCAGAGGGTCTCTCCCGTGGGAAAGGCCCTCTTCTGCCCCGCTCCATTGCCCTGCGCCGAGAGGGACGCCCGCAGCATACAGGAGAGCGCATAAGGGAAGGGACACGGGGTGCTTCCGTGTCCCTTCCCTTATGGCATTTTCTGCGCCCGTCAGTCCTTATGGCACTGGCCGTGCATGGCGCAGTGGGCGCATCCGGCCCCGCAGGAGGACTTCCCCTGCTTCTTCTGCCGGATCAGGCTCCGGACGATCAACGCTACGATGACGATCAGTCCCATACAAATCAAAATGGTGCCTACATTCTCGCTGATCCATTGCAGCATGGAAACTCACTCCTTTTCTGATATACTCGGATCATTCAAGATGCTTGCAGCATCTTCAGACATGGGGTCGAAGGGGCGGCGTGGGTCCCATCTCCCGAAGGAGGGGGGCCGGTCGGCCGGAGCCCTCCGTATCCATGGGAAAGGCCAGGATAAGGTGCTTACACCTTGGCGCTGAGCTTGGTGGCCTCCTTGTAGGGGCGGACCAGCATATAGACGATCAGGGCCAGCGCAGCCAGAGCAGCGATGAGGCCGATGATGTTCAGGCTGCCGGTGAAGGCGTTGCCGAACTGGTTGATCATCAGGCCGATGAGATAGGCGAAGCCGCACTGATAGCCGATGGCGAACCAAGTCCACTTGTGGTTGTTCATCTCACGCTTGATGGCGCCGATGGCGGCGAAGCAGGGAGCGCACAGGAGGTTAAATACCAGGAAGCTGTAACCGGTGATGCCGGTGAATGCCTGAGCGACGTTCTGGTACACGGTGCCGTCGCCGCCGCCATACAGGATACCCAGCGTACCCACGATGTTCTCCTTAGCCACCAGACCGGTGATGGAGGCCACGGTCGCCTGCCAGCTGCCCCAGCCCAGGGGCTTGAAGATCCAGCAGATAGCGCCGCCGATGGCAGCCAGAATGGAGGAGTCGATCTCGGACTCATCCAGCATACGGAAGGTGCCGTCCACCCAGCCGAAGTAGGTGGTGAACCACACGAAAATGGTGGACAGCAGGATGATGGTACCGGCCTTCTTGATGAAGGACCAGCCACGCTCCCACATGGAGCGCAGGACGTTACTCAGAGTGGGCCAGTGGTAGGCGGGCAGCTCCATGACGAAAGGAGCGGGGTCGCCGGCAAACATCCGGGTCTTTTTCAGCATGATACCGGAGATGATGATGGCGGCCATGCCGATGAAGTAAGCGGAGGTGGAAACCCATGCGCTGCCGCCGAAGATGGCGCCGGCAATCATGGCGATGAAGGGGACCTTGGCGCCGCAGGGGATGAATGTGGTGGTCATGATGGTCATGCGGCGGTCACGCTCATTCTCAATGGTACGGGAGGCCATGATGCCGGGTACGCCGCAGCCCACGCCGATGAGCATGGGGATGAAGGACTTACCGGACAGGCCGAACTTGCGGAACACACGGTCCAGAACGAAGGCGATACGGGCCATATAGCCGCAGGCCTCCAGGAAGGCCAGCATCAGGAACAGCACCAGCATCTGAGGCACGAAGCCCAGCACGGCGCCGACACCGGCCACGATACCGTCAAGGATCAGGCCGCTGAGCCAATCGGCTGCGCCGGCAGACTCCAGACCGCTCTCCACCAGAACAGGCACGCCGGGGACCCACACGCCGTAGTCGGCGGGATCGGGGGCGTCAAAGCCGTTCTCGTTGAGGTAGGCCACGGCGTCCACATAGGTGACACCCACGGTGCTGTCCTTGTCGGCACCCTCAGGGATGGTGTCGTAGTAGGCGGTCATGGTGTTGATGGCCAGCGTCTCCTCATCCTCCACATCCACGGTAGCGGTGGTGTTGCTGTTGGCGGTGAAGCCGTTCATCTGAGCAATGACGGCAGAGGGATCAAAGTCATCGGCCTCGGTATCGATCTCGATGCCCAGAAAGGCCTCCACAGCCTGCAGGGATGCGGTATACTTGTCGTTGACCTCGTTATAGGCCTTGGAGCCGATACCCAGCAGGTGCCAGCCGTCGCCGAACACGCCGTCGTTGGCCCAGTCGGTAGCGGGGGCGCCCACGGCCACCATGGCGATCCAGTACACAAGGAACATCACCAGAGCGAAGATGGGCAGGCCCAGCCAGCGGTTGGTGACGATCTGGTCGATCTTATCGGAGGCGGAGAGCTGACCCTTGCGCTTCTGCTTGTAGCAGCCCTTGATGATCTCGGCGATGTAGACATAGCGCTCGTTGGTGATGATGCTCTCGGCATCGTCGTCCAGCTCCTTCTCGGCGGCCTGAATGTCCGTCTCGATGTGCTGCATCACGTCGGCGGGGATGCTGAGCTTTTCCAGCACCTTGTCGTCACGCTCGAAGATCTTGATGGCGTACCAGCGCTGCTGTTCCTCGGGCATGGTATGTACGGCGGCCTCCTCGATGTGGGCAATGGTATGCTCCACGGGGCCGGAGAAGGTGTGCATGGGGATGGTCTTGCCGTTCTTGGCAGCCTCCACGGCGGCCTCGGCGGCCTCCATGACACCGGTACCCTTCAGGGCGGAGATCTCCACCACCTGGCAGCCCAGCTCACGGGACAGCTCCCCGGTGTTGATCTGGTCGCCGTTCTTGCGGACCACATCCATCATGTTGATGGCGATGACCACGGGGATGCCCAGCTCGGTAAGCTGGGTGGTCAGGTAGAGGTTGCGCTCCAGATTGGTGCCGTCGATGATGTTGAGGATGGCGTCGGGCCGCTCACCGATCAGGTAGTTACGAGCCACCACCTCCTCCAGCGTGTAAGGAGACAGGGAGTAGATGCCGGGCAGGTCCATGATGACCACATCCTCGTGCTTCTTCAGCTTGCCTTCCTTCTTCTCCACGGTAACACCGGGCCAGTTACCAACAAACTGGTTAGAACCCGTCAACGCATTGAACAGCGTAGTCTTACCGCAGTTCGGGTTGCCTGCCAGGGCAATTTTGATCTGCTTATCCATTGATGCTTGCTCCTTTTGGTTTGATTTCTCTAACTTATCGCTAACAAATTGGGGAGCTCACTCGACCTCGATCATTTCGGTGTCGGCCTTTCGCAGGCTCAGCTCATAGCCACGGACGGTGACCTCCATGGGATCGCCCAGAGGGGCTACCTTGCGGACGAATACCTCGGTGCCGCGGGTGATGCCCATGTCCATGATGCGGCGCTTGACAGGGCCCTCGCCGTGGAGCTTTACCACCTTGACGGTCTCTCCGATCTTGACCTCACGCAGTGTTTTCATACTTTTCTCTCCTTTTTTGTCAAATCATGATCTTCCGTGCCATCTCTTCACTGATGGCGATACGGGATTCCTTGATCTTCACGATGATATTGCCGCCCAGCGCAGCCACTACCGTAGCCGTACCGCCAGCTACAAAGCCCAGATCCTCCAGATGCTTCTTTACTTCCGGGCTTCCGCCCACCTTCCGAATGAGATTCTCCTCGCCGGGGTTGGCCAGTACCAAAGGCATCATCACATCATTCCTCCCAACCAAACGGTTAGCACCTGCTAACCTCTGTGCCAAAATTAAAGTTAAGTCTCCCTAACCATCGACTAAGTTTAACCGCTCTAACCTGCTTTGTCAAGGGGATTTGGAAAATTTTTTTCTCTCCTTGCATTTTTGGTTAGTCTGTGTTAACCTATAAGAAATATCCGAAAAAGGTTGGTGCAGTTTGCCATGAAGATACAGAAATCCTCTCAGGACTATCTGGAGTCCATGCTGATGATGCAGCAGGAGCGCGGCTATATCCGTTCCATCGACGTGGCGGAGCATTTGGGTGTCACCAAGCCCAGTGTCAGCTACGCCACCAAACGGCTGCGGGAAAACGGCTATATCACCATGGACCGGGAGGGGTTCATCACCCTGACGGACTCCGGCATGGCCATTGCCGCCAGTATGCTGGACCGGCACCACACTCTGACCCGCTTCCTCATCGCCCTGGGGGTGGACCCCAAGGTGGCGGAGGAGGACGCCTGCAAAATCGAGCACGACATCAGCGACGAGACCTTTGCCGCCATCTGCGCCCACGCCGTGCGGCACGACGAGACGAAATAAGCGCACACGAATACGCAGCAAAAGGCGGGGCCGGACAAGTTGTCCGGCCCCGCCTTTTTTGCGTTGGGGCAAAATGGCGTACAGGTGTCAAAGGTCGCAGGCGCTGCGGGCCGCTGCGGCCTGTGGCTGCGGCCTGTGGCTGCGGCGGCTGGGGCTGCGGGCAACTGCATGGTGCAGCGCTTGCGGGGTCACTGCTCCATCTGCCGGTACAGGGCGTTCAGCGCATCGGAGAGAGTCCCCACCCGGTCCATAAGGCCCTCGGCCACGGCTTCCTCCCCGTAGACGATGCTGCCCACGTCGTTGGCCATATCGCCGCTGGAGAGCATCAGCTGGCGGAAGCGCTCCTCGGTGATATGGGAGTGAGCCGCCACAAAGCGGGTGATACGGTCCTGCAGGCGCTCGAAATAGTGGTAGGTCTGAGGAGCGGCGATCATCAAGCCGGACATCCGGATGGGGTGGATGGTCATGGAGGCCGAGGGGGCCATCAGCGTCACCTTGCCGGCCACCGCCAGCGGGATGCCGATGGAGTGGCCGCCGCCCAATACCAGCGTCACCGTGGGCTTGGTCATGCCGGCGATCATCTCTGCGATAGCCAGCCCCGCCTCCACGTCGCCGCCCATGGTGTGCAGCAGCACCAACAGGCCGTCCACCTCCTGAGACTCCTCGATGGAGGCCAGCAGAGGCAGGACGTGTTCATATTTGGTGGTCTTTGTTCCGGAGGGGGCCTGCCCGTGGCCCTCGATCTGGCCGATGACGGTAAGGCAGTGGACGGTGCCGTGGTCGTTGGTCACCACGGAGGAGCCAAGGTCCACGATCTGGCGGACCCGGCTGTCCTCCTCTTCCTCTTGTGCGGGCTTGGTGGGTTCTGTGTTCATGGCTGCGCCTCCTTTTCTTCCGCCTTAGTCTGCGCCGGTGGAGAGCGGGCTATACACCCTTGTGTTTCAGGTGGTACTGCAGTATACTGAGGTCATATAAGGAGGTGCGACACATGAAGCTCTATTTCAAGCAGCGCTTTTTCTCGTGGTTTGACAGCTACGATATCTATGACTACGACACCGGCGATGTGGTGTATACGGTGGAGGGGCAGCTGGCCTGGGGTCACTGTCTGCACATTCTGGACGCAGACGGGCGGCACATCGCCACGGTGAAGCAGCGGGTACTGACGTTCCTGCCGAAGTTCGACCTGTATCTGGGAGACGCCTGCATCGGCACCATCTGCAAGGAGTTCACCATCGTGCGCCCACTGTTTACGCTGAACTTCAACGGCTGGCAGGTGCAGGGGGACTTCATGGGCTGGGAGTACGAGATCACAGACGGGCAGCGGCAGGTGGCGGCCATCTCCAAGGAGCTGCTCCACTGGACGGATACCTACGTCATTGACGTGGCCGACGGGCGGGATGGACTGTGCGCCCTGATGGTGGTGCTGGCCATCGACGCCGAAAAATGCTCCCGCAACAGCTGAGAGGGCTTGCAGTTTTCTGCAGGATCTGCTAAAATAGGATGTTCAGATACCAATTCACAAAGGAGTTTTTCACTATGACCTATACGTATATCCCCAAGGGCGTCTGTTCCCGGAAGATGACGGTGGAGCTGAACGACGACCACACCATTCAGGCCGTTCGGGTAGAGGGCGGCTGCAACGGCAACCTGCAGGGCATCAGCCGTCTGGTGGTGGGCATGGACGCTCAGGAGGCCATCCGCCGGATGAGGGGCATCCAGTGCGGCTTCAAGTCCACCTCCTGTCCCGACCAGTTGGCCACAGCGCTGGAGCAGGCGCTGCAGCAGGGTTAAGCGCCATGTCCCAGTTTTTTGAGCTGCACTATCACCTGCCGGAGGATCCAGCAAGGCTGTTTGACGTGGCCCAGGGGCTGGCGGGCCGCCGCAACATCCTGAAGCGGGGCGGGACCGTCAAGGCCAAGCCCTTCACGGAGACCTGCCGCCGCCTGCTGTTCCAGTGCATCGCCTTTGCGGTGCTGACAGCGCTGGCCGCTGTGTTGGTCTGGGCCTTGCATGCCAAGCTGAAGGTGCTGTTCTTCCTGTGTCTGGTGATGTCACTGGTGACCTTCTGGACCTATCAGGCGGGCCGTATAGGCTACCGCAAGTCCTGGACGCAGTTCCGGGAGGGCAACCGCCCCGACGGCACCGTCACCTTCACCGCCTCCGGTATCCGGGAGTGGAACGCCTCTGACCACACCGAGCGGTTCACATGGGAGCAGTGGGACTGCTGCATCATCAGCCGGGAGGTCATTGTGCTGACCTTCCACCAGCCCATGCTGGTGCTGCTGCCCTACACGCAGGAGTCCGAGAGCACCGTGGTGCAGGCCCTGAACGCCTTCGGCAGGCAGGACACCATTTACAGGGTTTGACGTGCTTCTCCCCGGCGGAACCGCCGGGGAGAAATTCTTCGCAGAAGCAGGTTTTGTCTATTTTCTAATACGCCGGAAAATCTTCCCCGTTGACTTTGCCGGGGAGTGCTTTACAATGGGGCGTATCGCTTGTATGTTTCGCAATTCGGGAGGTTTCCATGCACATTTTGATCACTGTACTCGTCTGCTTTTTCGCCGGGATGGGGGCCGGTCTTGGCACCGGCTTCGCCGGGATGAGCGCCGCCGCCGTCATCAGTCCCATGCTCATCACCTTTCTGGGCATGGACCCGTATCTGGCGGTGGGCATCGCCCTGTCCTCGGACGTGCTGGCCAGCGCCGTATCTGCCTATACCTACGGGAAGAACAAAAATTTGGACATTCGCAATGGACTGATCATGATGGCCAGTGTGCTGGCCTTTACCGTGGTGGGCAGCTACATCGCCAGTATCGTCCCCTCGGCCACCATGGGGAGCTTTTCCGTGGTAATGACCTTTCTGCTGGGTGTGAAGTTCATCGTCCGGCCAGTGATGACCACCAAGGAGGCCATGCAGAGCGTCAGCGCCAAGAAGCGGGCGGTACAGTCGGTGGTGTGCGGCGTGATCGTCGGCTTCATCTGCGGCTTCGTCGGGGCCGGCGGCGGCATGATGATGCTGCTGATCCTCACCTCCGTGCTGGGGTATGAGCTGAAGACTGCCGTTGGCACCAGCGTATTCATCATGGCCTTCACCGCACTCACCGGTGCTGTGTCCCACTTCGCCATCGGCGGAGCGCCGGACTGGACGGTATTTGCGCTGTGCGTCGTATTCACCCTGCTGTGGGCCCGCATCGCCGCCGTGTTTGCCAACAAGGCCGAGCCCAAGACCCTGAACCGGGCCACCGGCGTGGTGCTGGTGGTGCTGGGAGCCGTGGTGCTGCTGTTCAAGCTGGTGGGGTAAGTAAAAACGTCTGCCGCGGAAGCCTTTTTCGTCAGATAAACGGTCAGAAAGAGGGCCGCCGTCCAGAGGGACGGCGGCCCTCTTTCTGACCGTCGGCTTCCCCTTGGCGTTTTCCTCAGGCGGGAAACCGGAAGCTTTTGTCCTTTTTCGTTTTTCCCTGTTATTTTCTGGAAGAAGCCATTGTCTTTTCCAGACATTGCGGTGTATAATGAGCCGAATGTTTTACGGATACCCCGACGGGCCCGCAGGAGGATACTATGGAACGAAAAAAGCTGCTGATCGCAGACGATTCGGAGATGAACCGGGCCATTCTGGCCAATATGCTGGAGCAGGATTTCGAAATCATGGAGGTCTCCGACGGCAAGGAGGCTCTCGCCGTATTGCAGACCTATCGCAAGGACCTGTCGGCTCTGCTGCTGGACGTCGTTATGCCGGAGATGGACGGTTTTTAGGTGCTGGAGGAGATGAAACAGCGCCAGTGGCTGGAGGATGTGCCGACGGTGATGATCTCCGCCGAGACGGGCAGCAGCTACATCGAGCAGGCCTTTGAGCTGGGAGCGGCGGACTGCATCAACCGCCCCTTCTCCGCCACGGTGGTGCGGCGGCGCATCATCAACACCATCCTGCTCCACACCCGGAGGCAGGAGATGATGGACATCCTCACCAGCCGGGTCTACCGGCAGGAGAAGAGCAGCGAGGTGATGCTGTCCATCCTGAGCTTCGCCGTGGAATACCGCAACGGCGAGGGCGGCAGCCATATGTCCGGTGTGGAGTACCTGACGGGTCTTCTGCTGCGGCGGCTGCTGGCGGTGACGGAGCAGTACTCCCTGGCCCCGGAGGATGTGGACCTCATCTGCACGGCGTCGGCTCTGCACGATATCGGGAAGCTGCTGGTGCCGGAGGATATCCTGCAAAAGCCCGGCAAGCTGACGGGCGAGGAGTTCGCCATCATCAAGACCCACACCAAGCTGGGGGCGCAGATCCTGTCGGAGCTGCCCATGCACCGCAACGAGAAGCTGTTGAAGTACGCCATTGAGATCTGCCGGTGGCACCATGAGCGCTGGAACGGCGAGGGGTATCCCGACGGACTGTCCGGGGATCACATCCCCATTGCCGCACAGGTAGTGTCGCTGGCGGACGCCTATGATGCCCTGACCAGCAAGCGCAGCTACAAGCAGGCTCTTTCCCACGAGAAGGCCATTGAGATGATCCACAACGGCGAGTGCGGCAGCTACAATCCCCTGCTGCTGCGCTGTCTGGACGACGTGTCCGACACTGCCAAGCAGGGCATGAAGGACGCTGGGCAGACGGTGGCGCCCCTGCGGCGGGTGGTGGAGGAGCTGTATAAAGGACAGGATCTGGCCGCTGCACGGATGACCCAGCAGCTGGAGGATGCCTACGCCAAGCAGGACTTCTTTACCTCCCTCAGCGATGAGCTGTGGTTCGACTATACTGCCCAGCCCTCCTCCCTGCACCTGTCCCGTGGGCTGGCGGAGCAGACGGGTTTGCCGTCGGTGATGCTGGAGCCGCTGCAAAGCCCGACGTTACAGATGTATCTGGGCAAGGAGCTGACAGAGGGCCTTAAACGGCAGTTGGAGGGCCTGACGCTGGAGGAGACACGGCTGGATCTGACCACGAAATTGCGGCTGCGGGGGCGACTGCGCCGGTGTCAGCTATCGGTGCAGATCACGTGGTCTGCCCGGAAGCAGAGGCGCTGCGCCGCTCTGCTGGGGAAAGTCACCGACATTGAGAACCGCAGCCAGTGCATCGAGCAGCTGCAGGCGGAGATACAGCACGCCGAAACGCCTCAGACCCTGCCGCAGCCTCCTCTGCCGATATCGGCCAGCAACGGCGTGATCCGCATCACTCACAATCAGCTGTCCCATCTGTTCCACACCTATCGGCCACTGTTCGAGACGGTGCGGCTGGTGGATCCCGGCATCTGTATGCAGGTGACACCGGGGCCGGACGGACCCAGCGTCCGGGAGAACGACTACTGCTATGCCATGTGGTGCAAAAAGCAACGCTGTGAGCGGTGTATCTCGCAGGATGCCGTGCGTACCCGGCAGATACAAAACAAGGTGGAGTCCATCGGCAAGGATATGTACTACATCATCGCCGTCTGCATCGAGGTGGACGGGACCCCGTATTCACTGGAGTGCATGAATCCCATCCGGCTGGACAGTGGCCCCGGCGGACAGGAGGAGTACCTGCTGAACCAACTGCTGATGCGGAACCGGCAGGTATACATGGACTCGGCCACCCAAGTCTTTAATCGGCGCTACTATGACGAGCAGCTGCGGGAGCTCAGCGGCGAATATGCTGTGGCTATGATTGACGTGGACAACTTCAAGCAGGTCAATGACCGCTTCGGCCACGCCGCCGGAGATGCCGCCCTGTATCGTGTGGCCCAGACGATGCGCTCCCTGCTGCGGAGCAGCGATGCACTGGTGCGCTACGGCGGCGACGAATTTTTTCTGCTGTTTCAGAGTCTGCCCCGTGCCGTGCTGCACCAGAAGCTGGAGGTTCTGTGCTGCGCCGTGCGGGAGCTGAAGCTGCCGGAATTTCCCGAGCTGCACCTGACCATCAGCGTGGGCGGCGTCCACGGGCAGGGGCGGGTGCGGGACCTGATCTTACAGGCGGATACCGCCCTTTATGAAGCCAAAATCAAAAAGGACTGCATGGTGGTCTATGAGGAAGATGCCAATGAAGCTGAATGAGTTTTACGTGGCCGTGGACGGCAACTATGAGGACGCCATGGAGCGCCTGCAGAATGAGATGTTCGTGGGGAAATTCCTGCGGATGCTGCCCCGTGACAGCAGCATGATGCTGCTGGAGAAGGCCATGGCCGACGGGCGGGCCAACGATGCCTTCCGGGCCGTACACACCCTGAAGGGCATTGCCCCGAATCTGAGTCTGACCAAATTGGCTGCTGCCTGTTCCCAGCTGACGGAGGCGCTGCGGGGCGCAGACACCATCCCCCAGCAGGCCCGTGAGCTGCTGATCCCCGTCCGGCAGGAGTACGCCCGCATTCGTGCTGCACTGGAGGAGCTGGATGCGTAAGCTCCCCATGATGGGCTGCTGCAATAGAAAAATGTGACCCCCAGCGGAGGCAGAGCCTCCGCTGGGGGTCTTCAACATATCCATGCGGGAAAAGAGACATACTCTTGTGGGGAAGCCCCGGTAAAAAACTATACCTTCAGGACGAAATGGCTTTTATGGAAATCCAGAAGGCCGTCCTTTTTCATTTTCCCCAGCTCCAGCGACAGGCCGCTGCGCTCCACCGCCAGATAATCCGCCAGCTGCTGACGGGAGAAGGGGACGTCAAACTCATACGTTCCCAGCCGCTGAGCCTCGGCGGAGAAGTAGGACATGAGCTTGGCCCGTGTGGTGCGCTGGCCCATGTGGGTGAGCTTTTCGCCAAAGCGCAGGTTCTTTTCCGCCAGCTCCCCCAGCAGGTTGCGGATGATCCGGCTGTGGTGGGTGCAGGCGGAGGGGCAGACGTTCAGGATGCGCTTGACGTTCATGAGCAGCACCGTGACGGGCGTCTCCGCCACCACGCTGACGTTCAGCACCGAGCCGGGAGCGCAGGCATAGGCGGCAGCGAAGGTCTGGCCCGGCCCCGCCTTGGAGAGGATATTGCGGTTGCCCCAGATATCCTCCTGAATGACCAGCGCGCTGCCGGACAGCACCAGACCGATGGACTCCGCCGTGTCTCCGGAGCGCAGCAGAAAGGCCTCCTTGGGAAAGCTCCGCTTTTCTGCTCCCAGACAGGTGAGCATGGCGGTGAGTTCCTCCTCCGAAACACCGGAGAAAAGCTGAGAAGAACGGATCACCGGGAAAAATTCTTTCATAAAAAATCCTCTTTCGTTGAAAATTCAACCGACTTGTTGATTTTATTCTACTATAATCAGGTCAAAAAAACAAGGAGGCATGATCATGAAAAGAAGGATCATTGAAATCGACCGGGAGAAATGCAACGGCTGCGGCGCCTGCGCCGAGGCCTGTCATGAGGGGGCCATCGCCATGGTAGAGGGCAAGGCCCAACTGATGCGGGACGACTACTGCGACGGGCTGGGGGACTGTCTGCCTGCCTGTCCCACCGGGGCCATCTCCTTTGTGGAGCGGGAGGCAGCCGCCTATGACGAGCAGGCGGTGCTGGCCAATAAGCAGAAGAAGATGCAGGAAAAGATGCGGAAGGAGGGTACTCCCCTGCCCTGCGGATGTCCGGGGAGCCAGTCCAGAAGCATCCGGCACACGGAGACCCGGCAGGCGGAGACCGTCTGCGCCGAACCGGTCAGCCGGCTGTCCCAGTGGCCGGTGCAGATCAAGCTGGTCCCGGTGCGGGCGCCGTATTTTGACGGGGCCAAGCTGCTCATTGCCGCCGACTGCACGGCCTACGCCTACGCCGCCTTCCATGAGCGGTTCATCAAGGGGCATATCACGCTGGTGGGCTGCCCGAAGCTGGACGGCGTGGATTACTCCGAGAAGCTGACGGAGATCATCCGCAGCAACGACATCCAGAGCGTGACCATCGTGCGGATGGAGGTCCCCTGCTGCGGCGGGCTGGAACACGCCGCAAAGACAGCATTGCAGCAGAGCGGAAAATTTATTCCGTGGCAGGTGGTGACCATCTCCACCGACGGAAGAATACTGGACTGAGGAAACACACTCCGATACCGGAAGCCATCCCGGCAGGCGGCGTTGAAGAAGGTCATTCGTCTGCAGTAAACTGGAATCTGTCATATTCCCATCACATAGATTTGGCAGGGATTCCATTTATCCCATAATGTAGGAAATACTTCAAACTCCTTAAAACCGATAGAAAGGTAAAACCGATTTGTATCGTCATAGGATTTATATTTCCCCATTTGAACAGTTTTGACCTGTATAAATGAATAACCCATTTCTTTTGCAGCCTTTTTCGCACGGTTAAAAAGTTCTTTTCCGATTCCCTTACGGTGATATTCTTCTAAGACGCCCATAACCGCAAGCTCAACTGTATCTTTTCCCGTTTCTTTGAGATACAAAAATCCCAAGTCTTTTTCGTTTTCCATGGCACAAAAGAAGACTTTCCCTGCGCTGTCGCGGATATATTCTTCTCGTGCCTCAGGGATTCCAAACCATTCAGGCAGTTCTTCCAATATATTTCTGGTTATTCTCTTTTTATCCTCATCATTTGCTATTTGAATAATATGCATGTCAAAAGTTCTCCTCCACAAATCCCGATTAGTAATATATAAGCGAGGGCGTTACAGCCTTCGCTTTTCCTTTATGATGAAGGTGATTGGCTGACGGAATTTCCGATTGGGACCCCACG
>OJPK01000028.1_pt1 | contig 160297 bp, 155 predicted proteins | sample 1598491 | NCBI WGS metagenome assembly OJPK01 (sample SAMN03922487, study PRJEB24848) | human gut metagenome | isolation source: stool sample | host: Homo sapiens | place: Germany | collected 2011-05 | reverse complement strand
GGTACATAGAAGGTCTACCTTGCCTAAAGAAAAGAATACCTACACATGGTATAGGTACTGGTAAGTTCGTTAAACTTCATATTTCTATATGTGAGAATTGCTGGTGTTCAGCTGAAAATCTTATGATTCGTGCATATACTGCTATGAGAATAATAGATATGCTAGAATCCCAAGGATATCGTGTTCAAATATCTGCATATGCAGATAATGAAGATCCTGGTTATTTTAACGGAGAACCTATAGGATTTCTTGGAGTTGAAGTTATAATTAAGAAGTTTGAAGATCCTTTAATTAAAGGACAAATACTTACAGCAATATCTCCTTGGTTCTTTAGATACTGGATGTTTAAATTCTGGAATGCTAAATTTAAAATGAATTGGGGATACGGACATTCAGTTAGACCAATGAAGAAAGAAACAACTTCTGACATCTACATTCAGACAGGCGAAGCTTTAACTGATGAAGATGCAGAATCAACTATAGAAAGAATATCGAAACTATTTAATAAAGAAGAATAGTTTCAACTACTAGGAGGATCTGTAACAATCTTATATGGAACTATCAATTTAAGGATATTAGATAATTTATGGAAGCGTGAGCCTGCACAGCAGAAATAAAAATCTATCTCTGGATAGGCGTGGTTCGATTCCACGACTAGTAGCAAACTAAAACAGATTGCATATGTATAGTAGAAAGCGAGCAAAACTCCCAGATAATATTACTCTAGATTGGATACTTTCTAAAGTAACAGAATATGATATATATGCAAAATATATAGGTCAATTTAAAGTAGGTATGATATACAATAGTCCATTTAGGAAGGATAAAAATCCATCCTTTGGTATTTACTATAGTAAACGTACTAAACAACTACTTTTTAAAGATCATGGAACAGGTGAATGTGGTAATGTAATTAAATTTGTATCATTATTTACTGGTAAAACAGAATATAATGATATACTATCAGATATAGTAGATAATTTAAACATTACTAACAACACTAAACTCGTTAGCTCTAAGCAATATATACCGCCAACTGAAACAGTAATTGGTGTAGTACGTCAGGAATTTACTGATGTAGATATCAATTACTGGAAACAGTTTAATATTTCTATAAATACTCTAAAGAAATTCAATGTAAATAGTATTAAATATTATTTATGTAACGGAATAGTAAAGGGTACTTATAAACGAGAAAATCCAATGTATGCATATAAGGTCTATAATAACTTTAAAATATATAGACCATTAGCAGATAAATATACTAAGTGGAGAAACAATCTTACAGACTATGATATCCAAGGCTATGAGCAGTTGCCTCAGAAAGGTGATATATTATTTATCACAAAGTCCATGAAAGATGTTATGTGTTTGCATGAAATGGGTTATCCAGCAGTTTCTCCATCTTCAGAGAGTACATTTCTACCTAAAGATGTATTAGAGCAACTTAAGACGCGTTTTAAGCGTATTATAATACTATTTGATAGAGATACTGCTGGAGTAAAAAGAAGTCGCAAATTAAGCCGAGAAACAGGCTTAGAAGCAATGTTTATTAACAAAAAATTCAAAGCTAAAGATGTATCTGATGCTGTTAAAGCAAATAGCTTTGAAGAAATAAAAAATTGGTTAAATGAAACTATTAAAAACTATAGGTAAAGTAATAGCATTACCTTTTGATTTAGCTCTAATACTTGGAAAGTTATTATTGATTCCAATCAAATTAGTAAGTGTATTGTTGCATGGAGAATTTATTGAATGGAATAAAAAACGTAAGTTTATAGGAAATTCAATTAAAGAAATGTTTAAAGCTTTCAAATATAATAAAGATTATTCTTTCTTATATTCAGTAGGATTTACGGATGAAAATGGTAATTTTTCTGAAAGAATTGAAACGTTTAAAATAACTAGTGATAGTATGCAACATTATATTAATTATGCTAAAACAAGTCTTAAACAAGAAAGTGCGTAATGCTACTAAACAAGAAATAGATGGAATAGTATTTCGATCTAAATTAGAAGCTTATACATATTAGAAACTAAAGGAAGCAGGTATATCAGCTGAATATGAACAGCATAGATATACTTTACTTCCTAAGTTTGTATATAATAACTCTACAGTTAGAGCTATTACTTATTTACCAGATTTTGTAGGAGATGGTTTTGTTATAGAATGCAAAGGATTTGCTACAGATTCTTGGGCAAACAGAGAAAAACTATTCAAGTATTATTTAAGCTTGAATGAACCAGATACTAAATTTTATTTGGTAAAGAATAAAAAACAAGTTGATGAGTTAATCAACAAATTAAAATCTTAAATTTTCAGATTATGACAAAGAATGAATTTATTAAAATAGGAGAACAGATAATTGCAAAACCTAAAGGTGCTGATTATGATTTGATACCTGGTAAAGTATATGATCTGAGTTGGAATAGATGGGAAGATTCACCTATATTTAAGGAGAATGGTGAATTAAATCTACCAAAGAAAATCTATTCTACTAAAACTGATGACATATTTAAGAAGCGTATTATAACCTATTTTAATAAAGCAAATACAAATACTACTGGTGTAATGCTAGCTGGTACTAAGGGTACAGGTAAGACTGTAATGGCAAAAATATTAGCTAAGGAATCAGGTTTACCTATTATTGTAGTTAATCCTGATTATCCAGAAGGCAAACTTATTAAGTTTTTTAAGTCCTTTACTACTCCAGTGTGTGTTTTGTTTGATGAAGTTGAAAAGAACTTCAAAACTGAGTATATGCTAGATTTCTTAGATGGAGTTGAAAAGACTGCACAGAAACTAGTAATTATGACTTGCAATGATTTAAGCAAAGTTAGTCAGTATATGCAAGATCGCTGTTCACGTATTCGTTATTTACGTCGATATTCTCCTGATGAAAATGCTGCATTCTTACCGATGTTAGCTGATGATTTTGGTATTAAGAACAAAGAAGAAGTAGTAAAATTCTGTAAAGAAAATATTAAACTGCTTTCTATGGATAATATTGTTTCTTTCATGAGTGAAGTCAAAATGCTAGAAGATGAAGATATTAGTCTTCAGGAAATCATAAACATTATGAATATCTCTACTGAAAATATACCAATTAAAGTTAGTGATACTGTAGAATATGACGATGAGTATGATAATGAAGATAATGAATATAGTGATGATGATTACGAATGTTGTGATGCAGCATGAAAACAAATAAGGCTAGATATATTCTAGCCTTTTAACTTATATAAACATGAAAATATGCGGTATAAGTGATATACATGGTAATCTCATTGAGAATATACCTGAGTGTGATGTACTATGTATATGCGGTGATGTAGTAACATTAAATGTTCAAAGAAATATTGAAGCATCTAAACATTGGTGGGAAACAAAATTCATAAAGTGGGTAGATAAATTACCTTGTAAGAAGGTAATTATTATACCAGGTAATCATGATTTTTACTTAGAATATAAGTATAAATTAAATGAATGGGGTTCTTTTAAAGATAATATGCAAATTTTATCTAAAGGTAAATTAGTATTTCTTATAGATGAAATGTATATATATGAAGGTGTTAAATTCTACGGATCTCCTTGGATTAAACCAATTGAATTTCAAGAGGACAGATGGGCATTTAGTAGATTTGATACTTATGAAGATATACCACAGTGTAATATACTACTAACACATGATAATCCATTTTGTAATGAAGCTCTAGATGTTTTCTCCTTTGGAAAGAGTAAATATCATTTATATGGGCATTGGCATGATGGATCTAGTGACGTAAATTCTGGAAGATACAATTGTTCTAGATTGAATAATTGTTATAGTTTTAAAAAGAATTATGAATTTGTAGTGTTAGATATTATGACAGAAAAAGAAAAGAAACAAGTAGAACAAGCATTCTTAGATAAACTTATTAGTCAAGCATACAATAATAATGTAGCAGATTGGCTTAAGACATTTAAAGAAGTTGAACTACAACAAGATAAAGAAGATGAACTAGTTTGGGATACTTCAGCAGAAGTTCCTGAGTCAGCTGTAATTAGCGACATGGAGGATTAAGTATGAAAGTAGAAGGAATTGTTACAGATAATGAACGTATTGCAATTGAAGCAATGTTCAATGATGTTATTGATAATACTATAGAAATACAAGCTATAGAAGAAAAAGTAATTATAGAGTATGTTAAAGAATAAGATGGATATTAGTATTCCTTATTACGAAGATAATAGCAGAGTAAGTAATTCTGCAATAGGGTGGTTTATTAAAAGAGGTCCTAGATATTTTCGTGATATGCTTGATGGAAAAGAAGAAGGAATGAATTTTTCTTTTCTTGAAAAAGGAACTATGATACATGAATATTTACTTCAACCAGATGAATTCTGGAAAGATTATATTATTCTTGATTTTGCAACACCTAAAGTAAAACAGCAAAAGGATTTATTAGATGAGTATCATAGACTTATGCAAGTAAATCCATTAGAATCTCAAGATAAGCTTAAACTATCTGCTTATAAAAAAGCTTATAGTAATAAGAAATCTGATGAGAAATGTATTGAAGAAGCTGAAGGTCTTATTATGATTTATCAAGATTACTTAGAATATTTAAGTAAAGTAGATGAAAATAAGAAGATAATTAGCTTTGCTGATTTACAAATGCTTAAGAAGATTAAGGAAAATATTCAGAATCATAAGAAAGCAAATGAATTGCTTTTTAATTTACCATCTACTTTTGAAACTCATAATGAATTTCATATTAACTGGCAAGTTAATAGAATTAATAATATTAAATGTAAATCTTTACTAGATAGAGTATGTTTTGATCATGTTAATAAGAAGATAATTCTAATTGACTTAAAAACAACTGTAAATGTCTATGATTTTGCACATTCTGTAGAAGAATATGATTATTACAGACAAATTGCTTATTATGGATTAGCAATTCAATGGTATATGCAAGAGGTATTAAATCTTAATTCTGAAGAATATGATTTTGAAGCATATATTATTGCTATAGGTAAAGATTCTGAAAATCAAATTAGAGTGTTTAACATGAAAAATGATAAAATACTCAGTGAGAAAGTTGATTTAATTAACAATTCTTTACAGAAAATTTCATATCATATCAGTACAGATCAATGGGATCACTCAGTAGAATACTACGAAGGTGATGGTGTTGAAAAACTATAATAAATGCTTAATATTTTTAAGTGATTTTATAGAAGCGAAGATATCTTACTTTGATTGTCCAGCATTTGTAAATATGTATACAAATTTAAAAGGAGACAATTCTGAAGGAAAATTATATTTAGTTTATAAGTTTAGTAGTCATTATGAACTATCTAAAAAAATAGAGGAAATCAGTTGTAATAAAACATATTATAACTGGTTTCCTTATACTATAAATAAACAATCTTATATTGTCTTTTCATTTAAAGTTAGTAAAGATAAAATACAAGAATTAGAATTCTGTAAAAAAGGTAGATTTACTGATAGTTATTTAGATGTAAAAGATTTAGTTGTTATTTGGAAAGACTACTTAGATCAATTTGATGATTTGCTTAAGTCAAATGACTTTTGCTCTGATTATACTTGTACTTGTTAAAAATAAAAGGCTGGATTATTTCCAGCCTTTTTCATTAATCAGAATCTCTATTTGCAATTTGAGTTTCGTAATATCTTCTTTTAGAAGGTATATCCTATAATTCCCATATATTTTTAAACGGAGTTATTTTCATTCCAAATTTAAAAGTAGGAGAAAAACCTTTATAAGCGCCTCTATCTATTTTTTCATCTTCATTATTAATCAGATTATGTACCCATGCTGGTACAGTAGAAATTAATCCAGAAAAGTTATCATAATAACTATAAATGGGGAATGGAGTTTTGATAGTTGAGATAGCGTCTTGGATTGCCCAAGGGGTAGAAGACATCATAGTTTCAAAATCTGTTCTTACTAAAGCAAAAGCTAATAATTGTTTTAATATATTATCTTTATCATCATCTGCCCAAGCCTTTGCTATTGGCATTAAGAAGAAATGCAATATATGTACACCTATTAGTTCTAAAGATAATTGTCTTATTACTCTACGCTAATCGTATGTAGAATTCTATATATACTTCTACCATAAACTAATATTCCTAGTATCTCTTCTTATTGCAGAAATAATACTAAAAGGAACTCTAAACAAAGCCTCTTTATATCTTTGAGAACTATAATCCCATTGTCTATTCTATACCCATCTTTCTTGAAGTATAATAGGCATAAACTGTCTATGCATCATTACTAAACTTCCTATAATATTACTACTTAACATAGTTTTCTATAGTGGAGTAAGCTAACCATCAGCAGATTGAGCTAAATTTCTAGCAGTGTTACCAATGGTTTCTTTTTTAGCATCCCAGGCTTTTTGATAAGCAGGGTCTTTGGTTACGATATTTCCATTTTTATACTCTACTAAATCTCTAGAGGATCTAAATGTGTTCCATTGATTTAACATTACTTCGTCGTTACTATATTTACGTTTAAATTCTTCGCTACTAAGAAACTCTCCATTTACGTATCTATAGTTGTACATAACAGAATTTAGTATATGACCCTTTACGACATAATCACTTAAAGAGTATACTCCAAAAGCCCAGTTTCTAGCTATTTGTTTTTGAAAAGTAGATAGATTAAGTCTATCTGTTTTTATTTCAGCACCTACTTGAAAATATTCCATTAGTTTCATCTATGTACTATTGTGATAATCACTAAGTAAACTGAAATTATTTTTAAATAAGTCTACAATCAAAGCTTTAGCACCATTAATACTATCTCCAAAACTATAATACCTACCAGAAAGCGAATTAATTATATCATTATAAACTGCCGTAAAAAAGCCGGTAGTAGCACATATAATATTTAAACCTAGATTTACGGTAGTTCCTAATGCTTTTAATCCTAGCATTAATTTAGTAAAATTAACTTTTCTAGGTTTTATATGACCTTTAAATCCTAGTATAGAATAATCTCTTTCTTTGATATCCCATATAGCAGATTTAGTCTTAATGTCATATATATTCATCTCTACGAAACTTTTAGCAAACTTATATATATTAGATTCCTATCCTTTTTTACTTCTCCCTCTGTACTTACTTTTAACGTCTCGATTGCCTATAAATTGTAAGATAGCTTCGGTTTTAGGTTTGAGTTCACTTTTTATTCTAAAGTTTTCAGCCATTTTAAAATACTCTACTATAGAGCCAACAGTATTAGCTGTAATAGTAGAAGGATCATCCAGACTTTTAACATAATTCTGTGGAACAAAATATAATTTATCTGTGCCAGTATCTACTGTTTCATCGTTTAAACCAGTATCGTCATTTCTAGTAGATACTTTATCTTTCCAATATTCTTTAAAACCTTCAAAACCTCTAGCTCTAACATATCTCCACATAGAACCTGATATTTGTGGCAATCTATATGAACTTAAATTAGTAAGATTAGTAAGTTTGCTATTTGATTCTTTAAGAGTATTCACACATTCTTTGTATAATTCATGTAAATCTTCATTTGAAGATACTTTATTAAATGCTTCTGAATTATCGTATAGTTCTAATTTAGGCAAATAGTATTCTCCCTAGTCTTCAACTTCTGGTTTGTAGTTCTTATTAACAAATGGAGAATTCTAATCTACCTCTGAAAAGTAAATAGATGGCTGTTCTTTAAGTATATATTTTTCTTTCACTGGAACAACTGTTGTAAGATAAGATTTAGGATATATATTACCTTGACTATCTCTATTACAATGTGTCATTTCAAATTCTGCTAAAGTTCCATTAGCAATGGCATCAGCTCTAAGTTTATAAAATAATTTAGATGGTATTACTTTAGCTATATCATTGAATTTTAATCCAGTAGTTTTCTTTTTACCGTTTCTTTTTCTTATCTTATATAAATCTACATCTATTTTATCTAATTCAGCCTGAGCAACTCCTGGTATTAATTTTTCAATTTCGTGTGTCTTATCATCTCTAAATTGTTTAAGTATGGCTCTTTTTCTTTCTTGTAACTATTCATATAGCTTTTTATCTGATTCATTATTTATTTCAGATCTTTCTACTTTATAAAGATCATCGTAAAATTCCTAAGTATATTCATCTCTAGAATTATACTATAACCATCTTTGATACTGAGCTTCAGATAAATTTGCTTTTTTTTCAGCCTTGATTTTATCAAATAATGCTTTATTTGATTTTAAAACCATACCTTTAGACAACTTATCATTTAATGCAGCTAGTTCTACAGCTATTTCATATTCTTCACCTTGTTTTAATTTTCCATCTATACCATATATACTAGCTAACTATTTTTTTTCTAAATATAAATCCTTTAGTTTACTTTGATTTTCTTCTGATAACTTACTTGTGTCATAGAATCCATTAGCGTCTTTTACAGTATCTAGTAATTTGTGTATTTTGATTTGTACTAATTCTCTAGCATCAGCAGCTAAAGGTGATAGATTGTTAAATAGTTCATAGTATTCAGGAGTATATTTTCTTTCACAATGTTCTGATAACCATTTGTTTTTTCTTTTATTGTACTCTGTACGTATAGTTGGATTTACAGAACGTAAATCATCTACATCTAACATGCCTAAATCACTTCTGAGCTACTTTAAGAATTGTTTATAGTCATTATTAAATCTACCATAGTTTCTTTTTCTAACTAGATATCCAGTAGGTAAACCATTTTCATCAAGCTCTACTAATTTTTTTTGATTAAAAGTACCAGCTTTTTTTAATAGTTCTGTTAGTTTATTATACTTTTCGTAAGTAGCTCTATTAACTTCAAATTCTGCATTTTGAGTTATATGAAATAAAGCTCTAATAGCTTCGTCATTAATTTTATCTCCAGCTCCTACCCAAGCAGTAATAGCTAATATGTCTTTACCTACTGTTTCTTGATGTTCCTATATATAATTTTCTATAGTTGGACTATTAACAGATATACCAATTCTTCTAATTTCTTCAGCAGACTACTTAGTAATCATATTATTAACATTGTTAGCTCCTACATTTAGGATAGTCTGCATTCTTTTTGCTTCCTTTAATAAATTTCTATATAGATTTTCTCCAACTATATATTTATATTCTTCTGTAGCAGATAAAGTATTAACACATTCATCTAGCATTGGACAATAAAAATTAAAGAAATCTTGTTTTAAATCCAACAACTACTTTAGTGTCATTTTATCCTACACTCCATTTACCACATCTCTGATTTGTCTTATGGTAGATAATATATCATATTTAGTACTATATATAAAGTTAGTTATATTCTAAATTCTATCTACTGTCCTATTTTCTAATTCAGATATTTGTAATGTTAAAGCTGCTTTAAATTCATCTGTAACATTGGTGTCTTTTTTATTCAGAGTATATAATCTAGCTTTAAGACCATCGTGTATTTTTTGTATTACTCTTTCTAATTCTTTTTCAAGATTTTCTTTAGTAGCATAATCATATTTATCAAAATACTATCTGTATGCTTCTATATATTCTTGTACATCTTGTTGATACCTTTCATCTAGACTATTAGTTAAGTAATACTACAATGATTCATCTAGCTCTGATCCCTTTGTTCTACTATCAGAAGCGGAAAAAGAACCAGTATTATCAACAGATTTAATTTTAGATGTATCTAATTCTGTTAATTCTTTAGTAGAATCATATTCTGGATCAGAAACAAACACTCTATCTCCATCAAATTCTGTAATAATAGGTTCACCGTTTTCATCTATAGCTGTAGATCCTTCAAACCACATACTAAACGTTTCTGTAAAGGTTTTAGCTTTTCCTTTTATAGCAGCAGCTCTGTCTCCATTATAATACTACAGTAAGTCTGAAAATAGCTTAGATGGCTTACCATCTTTTGTCTAATCAATAGGATTACCATTGTTTTCATTCCAGATATGGTAGGCGCCAATTTCGCCTACCAATTCTTTTAATTCATTAAATTCTTTTAGGACATTCTTATCACTAAAATTTGGACATATAATCATAATTATTTACCTTTACAGTTGTTATAAGCTTCATCGTTAAATTTCATATCTTGAACAGTATCAGTTCCAGTATTCATATCTGTAATTATATCTTGTACCTATTCATACTGAGTAATACCAGCATTTAATATAGAATCAAAGTATGGACTTTCTCCAAACACATCATCAGTTATTTCTGTAAAATTCAATACATCGTCACTTATTATAGTCTAAGTTCCATCTTCCATATCTACTTGCATATCTGATAACGTAACAGAATCATCTTGTCCTACCGTTATTGTAGAAATTTGTTCGTCTACTTCTCCATAAATAGTAGAAGACTAAGTATCTTCTGTATTATGTATTTCATTAGATGCTTCTAAATCTGAACCTACTGTTGTAACTTCTGGCTCTTCAAAGCTAACTGTTTCTTGTTTTTCTACAGTATTAATTACTATAGCGTCTGAAGATTCATACACTAAAGTGGTATGATTTTTATTTGTCATAGGTTCAAAAAATTTCTAGACTAATTGTTCTATTTGTCCATTGCTCCAAATAGCTTCTTTAGGTAAAGCATTTTCTTCAAACGCAGATTGTTCCCCAGATTGCTTTTGATATTCATAGTAAACTTTTCTATCGTCTTTAGTACCTAAAGCTGGTATAATTTTATATACAGATTGTTTTGTATTTTTTACTGGATCACCATTTTCATCAGTTTGATATACTGTTGCTACTTTCTGATACAATATATAACTATTGATGTCATTAGGATTAAGTTGAATCTTAATAAACGGTTGATTAGCTCTCCAACTACTAAATACTGCTGGTATTGGCTTAGATTCGGGTTTTATTTGAACTAGAGTACCATACTTATTATCATAATTACTTAACTGATATGGTTTAACTATTTTATCATTTCTATAAGCATTTCTAGCTATTTCTGTAAATAACTCTGTAAAGTTATTATTCTGCATGTTTTCAGAATTAAAACCAAAATAATCCATACCTACTAATTTATCATTATTAAGTATTTCTATAGCAGCTTTAATTGCATCTGAATAACCTTTTTGTTTCTTCCAAGCAGTAGTTATTACATCGAAGAATGAATCAGTACTTCTATTATCGAAACTAGTTAAGTAAGCATATACACCCAATCTATTAGCAAACTTTCTTATACCTTCATCTTCACAGTCTAGTAGATCTTGATATGCTGACAATAATCTGTTTTCATAAGTAGCAGTATTAGTTAAAGCATTATCTGCTGTTACTATTCTATCATATTTCTAGTTAGTACCATCAGATGCATATTCTTGTAGATAGTTAAGTAACTCATTCTTAATATGACCATTGAACGCAATTGCTGGTAAATCATTACGTTTTCTTAAATCATTTTTAATCTAAGTTAACCTTTTAGCTATACTTTTAGGTCCTCTTAACATATTAAGGAATTTCTTATCGCTAATATTAAAGTCCTCAACTGCATTCACTACAGCTTTAGTTCTTAGTGAGGTAGTTAATATTTTTGATAATTCAGCTACAGTGTTTTTATCTGAAGAATTACCTAAAAAGAAGTCACATGCAGCATTAAATATTGTCTTATATCCTTTTGTAGCTTCTATGACTTGTCCGCTTAATAATATTCTAGGAGTATTTATACCAGCATCTAGTTTCTACTTAAGGAATGTAGAAGATAAGTAATAGTTTATAGGTTTTTCTATGTTATCAGCTCCATTTATATAGAACCTACTTTGATAATTATCTATATATCTATTTAATCTACGTTTGAAATTTAACTGTAACGGTAAGGTATTACCAAATTTCTTAGTATCAATCTGTGATAATTGAACTAAATTTGATAAAACTTCTGTATCTGAAGACAAATCTTGATAAGCTCTAATAGATATGACTTGTTGATATAATCCATTGACTTCTTTTGGTTTTTTTAACGCTTCAGATGCTACTTTCTTATCAAACACATCATTATAATTGACCTCAACAGCATCATATCCTTCTATAGATGGAAGTGAATATTCACTAGCTAAACTATTATAATACTATGCATACTTTGCTTTATTAGAATCACTATCATCTAATGATACAATCGCTTCTCTCAAAGAAGTCATATATTCTTTAGCTATAGATTTAAGTTTATCTCTTTCAGTTATTCCTTTTTCTGCACCTATTACACCTTTATTTTCTAACATTTCTTTAGTAAACCTACGCAATGCAGGTTGGGCTAAGAAGTAGAAAGTATTCTCACCTTTACCACCTCTAATGAGTAGAGAAGTCATATTATAAGTAATAGAGTTTACGTTCAAAGCCATAATATATGGGTCTTTCGCAACGTCCACGTGGGCGTTAATCAATGCTGATAACCAGTCCATAATACGTTGATCATCTTCTCCATATACCTAATCTAACTGACCTAAGTTATATCTATTAGCATTAGAATAATTGATACATAGGTGAGTAAATTGAGTTAACGCATGATTAGTAGAGTTAAGTGCAAATGGAGCAATACCAGCTTTACCACCAGTATACTCTGTCTTTCTAGAAAGCTAGAAAGAAGGAGCTAATTCATACATAGGATTTACTTCTACAGTATTTTTTGGCTGAACTATTGGAAGAATCTGCTTTTGAAGAATCTTTGTTAATGTATCAATAGAAGCTCTAGTTTCAGCAATATTGGTAAAGTCAGTCAGTACTAATGAGTAATTATCTAGCAACTTATTAACGTAACCTTGTTCCGATTTTTCGTCAGAACTTACTCTTTTACCATCTTTATATGTATATGTAGCTAGATAAAGTTTATCAACGTCGAAGTCAGAACCAGTCATAGCTGTAAATTCTTCCGGAACTATGATTGTATCACCAATAGTAGTTGGCATAATATCAGCCACTTGGAATGAGAACATGGAAGACAAACCCTGTGTAGGAATACGATATCCTATACCATAAGGTTTAGATTCTACTTCTACACCGTCTACCATTCTACTACCTATTATACCATTATCAATTAACCATTTGCGTTTACTATAAAAACTTGCACTTTTAAGTTCTTCTGGTAATATATCTCTAAAGAAGTTTTCACTAAGTATAACTTGCATATGACCTTCTTTAGCTAAGAATTTTAATTTCTTTCCTTGATTAAAAGCTGAACCTAATTCTGCATCAGTTTTTACACTTCTACCAACAGCTTCATATGCAAATGAAGACATCTGAATAGCAGAACCACCAGGAGTATTTACATCTACTACTGCTTTATTGACAAAAGAAGTTATCTTAGTTTGAATCCAATCTCTAATACTTTGAGCTTCAATTGGTACTATAATATTTCCATTTTCATCAACTGTTAAATTGGCAATTATTTCAGCAGACATACCTGAATTTGTAGCCTATCTCTAAAGATAATTTACTATTTTGCGATTATCTACTTTGCCGTTAGTAAAGAACTCTTTTCTTATTTTATTCTAACCTATTCTGGATAGTGAGTTAATAGCATCCATAATGTTCTTCTTAATTTCAGAACCTTTTACAGCTAATCCTTTATTTTCTCCATAAGTACGAGTATCTACTACGTTAGCAAAACCAATTTTAATAGCTTGTGTACCAAATGATCTTTCAAGGTGTTCGTGTGGATCAGTATTTAACTGCAACCTAATTTGAGTTAAATCCTAAGTATATGTTGCCAATCCTTTACCAGAAATGCCGTCTATATCACTATTAGATGTTAATTCAGATAAGTTTACTTTACCATCTTTATAGAATGATAACTTCTTTCTACCACCAACTTTAATAGCTGATTCAAACGCTACCATGTCTATATAACCTTTACTAGCATCATTCATACGATCGTATAAATATTTATTATCAGCTTTAGCAAAAGTCTTAAATAGTGGGAATAAAGCCATTTTATCAAATGTGTTTACATTCATACCAAGAGTCTAATCAAAGTGATCACCAAAGTAAACCATTTTAAGAGGTTGTGTGATAGCTTTAATTGCTTTTTGATACTTCTCAGTATCACTCAACCAGCTATCATCAGACTCCATAATGTTATAGGCTTCTTCGATTTCAGGACTCCATTCTCCTAAAGACTTCATTAATCTCTTATAGAATTCTGGTCTGATGTAAACAGCAGCATCTGCTTGATTAATTTCTCCGTCAGCATATGGTTTAGCGCTATTTTTAGCTTGTTGTTCAATAAACTTAATAGCATCTGGATTCTTTTTACGTAATCTACCTAATGTACTTTCTATAGCATGATCGTCCTTAACAGCATTTAATGCTTGCTAATCAGTAACACCAAACTCTTTTTGGAACATATCCTTTATTAAGGATTTTCTAAACATACTATATAATGTATCATATACTGTAGATCCTATTTCATTATCTGATAACTATAATACTTGGAATTTAGAATCACTTCTATCTTCCTAATCCTTAGTATCTCCCCATTTAGTTCTCAAGTTTGTTCCAGTAGACAATACTGAAGATAGACGTTTAATTTTATCTACATCTCGACCAGTTATCATATAATAAGCAGAATAGCTTGATTTATCTCCATCTGGATCATGTTTATCTATCCAAGCTTCTAATGTTCTCTCATCTGATATAACAGGTACAAATGAATCATCATTAGGCTTATATATCATAAGTTCTTTTTGCCATTTATATAATGCTGGATCTCCAGTAAAACATTTCTCTATTTCTATAGTAGAAATAGCACTATTAATAGCATGTGAAGCTATAATAGAGTATATCACATCTGTTCCTTTATCTCTACTATCAGTTTTAGAACTTATTTTTTCAAATTCTTCTACAAAGTTTATAGGTATATACTTATTACTTAAGTCTTCACCTATTACACCTAACTCTACAGCTTTTGATATTTCATTATTTACATAACCTACTAATAAATCATTGATAGCTTCCTTAATTACAGTATCGTTATCTAATGCCTATTTGATTACATTAAGAATATCTTGTATAGATTGTGAGTCATTAGAATATTCTGCTTTAGCTAGAATTTCATTTAAATTATAAGTATCACCATTAATGGTTATCTTATTAAAATATCTAAATCTTCCACCATTACCATCAGCGTATTTACCTTTTTTACTACCATAGTAATTACCAACAGATAGATTGGGATTATCTATAACACTTTGTTTAGTAACAAAATACTTCTATATAGCATTATATTCATCTCTTAAATATCCTTTGAATATATTTAAAGTTCTATCTGAGAATCTTCTCTTTTGATCCTAAAATATAACTCTAGTTATATCTCCATTTTCATTGTATTCGTAATCAGTGATAGCCGTAGATGGTAAGAAATCCTTGACCATTTGAATACCACTTATAGTGTGCCATGTCTTTTTATCAGACATAGTAGGACAAAATAAGTGATTATTAAATCCAAATGTCATTTTAGATAAGTAATCCTCTATAGGAGATATACCAAAGTAATCACGATTAGTGTTTTGCAGATTCTCTTCTAAGTTTAGATAAGTATTTAATTTAATTAAATCAGCATTACTGTTTATAGATTGTAATAACAAAGAATTTGCAGAGTAAGGATTTTTGCCTAATAATTCTCTTTTACCGTTCAAATTATATTTCAACCATCTTATTTGGTCTGACATATAATTATTCTCTGTAATAGGATATACTAGATTACCATCCGCTCCAGTTACACTAAATTCTTCTGGAGATGGGTGTGTTCTACCCCAAGCTATAGCCATTAGATTTATCTAAGCATCTGGTTTTCTACTAGTGAATATTCTATCAAATGTTCTAGCAGTTTCTCCACTTCTGGATTTTATACTACTTGTACCTCTAATTGCAGCTATGTTAATATTATTTAATATACTTTTAGTTAAAGAAGTACTAGCATTTGCAGATCTCCAGAAATTCTCAAATGATTGCATGTTAGGCTAACCTGTTCCATTAGTAAGTAAATAGTCTAATGCTAAATCATCCATATTAATAGATAGATTATTACACATATCTATAAAGTTAGATCTAACTTTAATATAATCATCCAAAGTTTTATCTTTCTTTTTTAATACGTTATCTATTAATATTTTATGTTTCCACACAGCAGAATGAAACTTATCTTGATTTATAGTTCTAGTACCATCTTCATTAACATCAATTAAATCTGACAAGAAGAACTATTGCGACCATTTCTTTGGTAATCTACTTATCTTTCTATATACATCAGAATTCTGAATTCTCCATTTTAATTTATTAGAATATTCTTGTGTAGCATATTCTATTTGTTCATCAGATCCTCTCTGTGCAAAAGGTATCTGCTTTCTTTCTACAATTATTGCAGTTAAACTATTTTTTGCACTTTTAACTGTATTTAATATTTGAGTCTAAGTGACCTCATCAATAGGATCATCTTTTGAAGTTAACTTATTATATACAGTCATAAAGAATGGATCTACTTTACCAAGATTATAACATTTATCTACTAAGTCTAAATAACTTTCAACGTTCCATAGATTCTCTAATATCTTATTCCACACAACATTGAAATCTTCAGATCTAGTAGTCATCAACAAGTCATCTTCCTCTTCTACTAAGTATTTATTACCTGTTTCTGGATCAAATTCGTATTTAGTTTTAGGAATAGAATAAAAGAATAGTTTCGCTTTGAAAGCTACATTGGCTTTTTTACTTATTGTATAACTTTCTTTATCCCAAGTATTATCAGGGTTATCCCCAAGTTCTCTTTCTTCTCTTTCTTGTTCTTCTGATTCTTCAGTATTCTTTTTAATAATACTAAAGTTTCTTAAGTAATCATCTATTTGTTTCTTAAATACTTCTTTATTATTGATTACATCTTTGATAAGTTGTTCTTGAGATTCATCATACATTCCTAACTCTAAGTTAGTAGTTAGAATATCATCGAATATATCATTAATCTTCTTAGGTAAACTTTGTAAATCTTCAATGCTACTAATATTAAATGTATCCATTACTGTAGCATTTAAAGAATCTACTACTGCGTAGAAAGTAGTAGCATCTGCTATAGAAGCTATTTTCTTTAATTCTTTATCCTCTACTCCTGGAACGTAATAGTACAACGTACCGCCAAATCTTTTTTCAAAATCTTCTAGTACAGACTTAGATGGTTTATATTTTGAAAACTCTCCTTTACGTATTTTATTAAATAAAGTTCTTACTAAATCTCCATTCCTAGTAATACCTAATACTTTAAGTATTGCATTAAATAATTTCTTAATTCTATATGCTATAGATGGTTTAGTTTCATTTAGCATATATTGTCTGAATTCTTCAGCAAGAGCCTCTTCTACTTCTTGTTTAGAAGCATCCTTTAAATATGGATATTGTTTTACGTAATCTTGATATACTTGTTCTCTAAGCTTATCATTTATTAATAACTAACTTACATAATGGAAACCTTCATGGAATTCTACTCCTTGCCCAGATTGTTCTGATAAGAATATTCTAGCTGCTGTATCACTACTAAGTCTATCCATACATACTTTTAAAGCACCATATACTTGTGGAGCATTAGCCATTCTAAATACTGCTTCTGAAGTAACAATATCTGATTTGTCAATACCTAGTTTGTCTTGCAGCCACTACCTAGCTTCATCCACATTTAATTTACCTTCGCCTTTTACTTGTGAAGTTAAACCCCTTTTAGCTAATTTCTGAGCAGCTTGCAGTTTACCGTTTCTACGAATTATTTGCCATTTACCAGTTTTATATTTGTATTGAGGAGAATTAGCTTTCATCCAATCTTTAATCTATTCTTCAGACCAATTCTCATCAGTAGAAACATATTCTATACCTGTAGTAGAAATAGGTTTATTATCTAATTTTACTTGTTTATTGTTAGTTTCCTCTACCTTTTTCTATGCTGATTTCTATACTGGCTATTGTTTGCTTGCACTAGCTAATTCTGTTTCAGTAACTTGTGGTACAGCTACTCCGTCTGTATATATGAAAGGAGCTCTGTATATAGTATCACCTAAATCTGTTTCAATTTTACCAGTGTTAATTAACCAAGTAAGTAAAGACACTGGTCCTTTATCAGTACCTATTCCTAAGTCTTCTCTAGTAAAAGCTAATTGCTCTAAACCTGCTATCTTAAATTGTTTAGCATTCGGATACTGTTTAAAATAAGAAGTAGCTAGTCTAACAATACTATCTGGTATAGGTTCTAATAAAGCATACTTATCTGTATTCCAATGCAGATCTTTAGCTATTTTTCTTATAGCTAATTTATGCTGAGATTCTGAAGCTCTGCTAGGATCAAATTCTACTTTTATGTGTCTACCGTTAGAATTTCTTACAGCAAATTGTATATGCGTATTACCTTCTTCAGGATGATAATACAACATTTTATCCATTAGAAATGGATATTTTTCTCCAACTTCATCACCAATAATGGTTTTGGAACCATTATTAACAATAATATCAAGCACATCTTGCTCAGCTCCACCAAGTTTTACTTTACCAATTAATAACTTATATGCTAATTCAGCTAAAGAATTAACCTTACCATCTTTTCCCAATTCAACTTCATCTCCATAAATATCATAATCTAATTTATGTATAGACAATTGAATAGGAGCTATAGAACCATTAGGTGTTTGTTCTGCTTTTGGGAATATATATAATGCTCCAGATTTACCAACACCATTACCAGCTAATTCGTCATTGGACCCTAATTTGCGAATTACAAAAGTTTCAGTAACAAAGTCTTTTACAGAACCAGTACCATAACCAATTTGCAATTCCTTTACTTGTTGGTCTAACTTTCTTACGTTATTTTGTTCTAATCCAAAGTCATTAACTTCTGTAAGTTTACGTCTTACAGGAGCTCCTTCTGGAGATTTTTGGTTATTAAATTCTCCATTACTTATTCTTAATTTAGCTGGTTTAACAGACTTTATAATAGTAGTAGGTATAGTTTTATTACTACCAAGGTAAGCATTTACTATCTGTTGCCTAATTTCTATTAACTTTTCTTTCTGCTTTTGTAACTACTGAACTTGTTCAGAATTATAATTACCAGATGCTATTTCTTTATCTACATAATCTGGAGTTCTTAGAGAAGCTATCATTACTCCATCAGTATCTTCTAATACTAAGTGAATAGCTTGCATATATGGAGAAGTGTCTCCGTATCTATGGTTAGTTACTATATAATAAGCATTTACAGAATTTATCCAACCGTTCTTTAAAAGTCTTTTAGATAATTCTTTTCCTGGTAATACAGGTATTACTTCTCCTTTACTATTAGTAAAAGTAATAGGTTTACCATTCACAGTAATATTCATTGGAGATGTAGCATCTGGTTGGAAGAAAAACGTGTTAGAAACATGTTTTACTTTCTATACCTTTCTATTACTCAATGCATCAGAGTTATTAGTAACAGTTTCAGGTTTCATATTAGCGTAGCCAGTTTCTCCATATACTTCAGTAGAAGTATCTTCTAGCATTTGAGCTTCTGCTGCCAATACTTCATCAGATATAAAAGTAGTTCCATCATTTACATATATACCTCCATCAACTATAGTTATAGCAGGAGCGTCCTAAACAGGTTTGCTATCTTCTACTTGAGTTGGAGTTGGTGGTACTGGATTACTTTTATCTTTTGTATTAGTATTCTGTTCTTCATTTGCTTCTTGAGCATCTGTAGCTACAGCAATTTCTGGTACTTCTTCAGATGTTTGTTCACTAACACCAGATACTTCATCAGGATTCTATAAAGTTCTGTTACGTATATCTTCCTATTCTAGCTCTTGTGGAGAAGGTGTGCTATCTTCTACGTGACTAACATCGTCTACAGTTACATCAACTTTTTCTTCTCTGGCTATAATATCCTGTACTTCTCTTTCAGGCTATTGTATCTATTCTTCTATAACTCTTTCTACTAGAACATCTTCGCTACTAGGTTCTATTTCTAACTGCCTGCCCTTTTGATTTAGTAAAGCTTGTTCTTCTTCTCTAAGAATATCATCTACATCTGTAGACATGGATTCAGGTACTACAGGTTCTACTGTTTCTGTTTTAGTTTCTTGTACTACAGGCTGTTGTTGTACTCCTTCTTGTATTGGAGTTTCTGGTTTAACTTCTACTTTTTCTTGTTTCTTAGTAGTATCTTCAATAGCAGCTGCTGGATTTTCTATTACTCCCTCTTCTGGTAGTACTTCACCAGCTTCCTCTTTTTCTTTTCTAGCAACTTTTTCCTATCTAACTGATTTACTTAGATGTTCAGCAAATAACGAATTGGCTACAATTCTAGACGCACGTTCCTGATCAGCTAATTCTAGTAAATCATTATACTTCATCTGAGCTTGTTGATTATACTTAGATATAATAGATTTTCTACTAGGTTGAGGTTTACCTTCTCTTAGTGCTTTATCTGTATATTCTTGTATAATATTATCCTATTGCTCTTCAGATAAATCTTTGAACAAATATCCTTTGATATCCTAATATGATTCTGCTTTAAGTTTACCAGTAATATAAGCTGTGGCTTGATCTCTCAATCTATCTCTTACAGCTTTATTCATTACAAACGCTGTTACATAATTCTTTATCTATTCAGCATTTACTGGATCTTGAGCCTAATCTAAATTTTGTATACCATATGTACTTACTATTTGTTGAACGTTTCTTTCTATTCTTTCTTTTTCTCTTTTAATGTAGTTTCTCATATTATTTATATTTCTGAGATCTACATCTAAACCAGTATCCTCTGATAACTGTTGTAAAGTTTTAGTTCTATTAGTAAGAGCTTTATACAAATCTGTTATAGCTTGATTCTATAATTTTAGATAAGTAATATCATATACAGCATTTGAATATTCATCAAAAGTAGGTAAAGTAGATAAAAAATCTTGTTCTATTTCGTCTGCATATTCTGGAGTAGCGTTCATTTTGTATTGATAATCTTCATCAGACTACCTTTTATTTTCAACAAATGCGTCATAAGATTCTCTAGCTTTTTGTAGAAATACATCATCTTTATTAGTTTTACCTTGTTCTATTATCTTTTCTAATTCTTTGGCTACATCGTTAGTTGATTGCTCTGCCTCATTCAATCTATCTTTAATATGTAGATAGTTCTTAACTATTTTTCTATGCTCAGAGCTGCCTCTCTTAATACCTAAATCTTTTAAATTTTCATCAATAGATTTATTACGATATTCAGCCCACAGATTAGTAGCTAGATTTTTGTCTTCATCTATCATTTCATCTGTTACTCCAGGCTGTTTCAATTTTTTAGCAGACTCTAAATAATCTGTAACATAATTAATATCTTTACCAGCTTGTAAAGCATCGAGGAAGACATCCATTTTGTTATCCTGTTCAGCATTACTATATCCTTTAGCAATAAGTTTTTGTACTTCTTTATCTGAAGCATACTGTCTTACTGCATTTTTCAATTGTACTGCATTACCAGCAAATGGCATTACTAAACCTATGAATCCACCAATATCCATCGCCTTCTTTAATTCATCATCTGTATTTAGATAATTATCGTTTGATAAACCAAAGTAAGCAAGATTGGCTTCATACCCAAGAAGACCAGCGTTGTATGCAGCAGATATAGGATTTATTCCTTTGTCTTTTAAATAGTCGTATTCTCCTCTTTGATATCTACTACCAACTACAGATTGAACACCTTCTCCACTACGTTCAGATACAAAATTAATAGCATTAGCTTTAGCGAATTTACCAATGTTTTCTAATAAATGTTTCCTAGTAATATTTTGTCCAGGTCTAGACGCTTTGTTCAGAATATTTTCCACCACTCTGTCAATAGCTTTACCCAAACCAATCTAGTCTACTATACTTGGTATTTCATCTAATGGTCTTTCTATACCTCTAGCTTTTGCTAATGCTTTACTAGCCTAATTCCATAGTATTTTACCCCCATAGGAAAATGGCATACTTTGTAAATAATCTGAATAACTTAAAGCATCATTCACATCTCTAACCATTTGTAAGCCATCAAAAGCATCGTTTCTGATTTCTTCAAAATCTTTTTGATCTGTAGTCAGACCTTGAGCTAAACCAGCTTGTAGTTTTTCATTTTCGTCCATCTAATCTACAGGATAACCTAACTCACCTAATCTAGGTTCCCAAGATTCTAATACTCTATTTACATCTGTCTTATTATCGTTAGCACTTTGCAATACTCTTTGCTGATAGTTGTCAAACACTTCACTAGCTGTTTCAGATTGCCTGTAATATTTAGCTAACCAAAGATTAAAAGCTGATTCTCCTAAAGCAATTGCTGTAGCTGCTTGACCAATACCTGGAACAGCAGTTATAGCACCTCTAACAGCTAGACTTCTAGCTGCTTTATTAGCCAATATTGAAGTTCCTGTTTGTAAGAACATCATTTCTATTTCAGACAAAGAACTACCAATATGACCTAGATTATAAAACCAAGATTTAGGATCAGTAATAGATAACTCAGATTCATTTACTCTCTACTCAAATTCTTTAGTAAGAGCAGTAGGATCGTACAACCAATTACCTTTCTTTAAAGTATTCTATCTTTTTACTATCTTAGCTGTTTTATTTTCGTATTCATCATTAGCATCAGATAATACTTTCTAAATAGCGTCTAATCTTTCTTTATCAGACATTTGTTGCTATTTATTGTTCCATAAGAAATCTTGTTCTTCCTAGTTTAATGCATTATCTTCTAACGCTGTAGCTATATTATCTAGCGGATTTACGTTGAATATATTATTATCTTTAAAGTCATTTAGCAAAGCTTTAAAGTTTATAGCTATACTACCATTTACATTCGTAGGATCTGTATCGTAGAATAAATCTCTTAAGTACGGATTAGATTTAGCATACTCTTTTATATTAGGTTCTAACTAATTGACAGTTTGTACTACTATTTTCTATTCATCTGTAAGTATATTATTAGAGATATTATCTACAATAGACTTAGCTTCTAAATAGTTTTGAGCTTCCTATATCTGTGGTATCCATTTAGATTCTGTTTCCATTAAATTGTCTTGTAATTTAGACAATCCAACACTAAGTCTTTTTTTTTGTATATACTGATATAATGGATTAGCATTATCTAATACATTAGTTATTAGTTTTCCAGTATTCCATACAATATCTTCAGCTAAAGATCTTTTATTATCTTTAGCTTCTTCTACTACTGGCACTTCTTGTTCTGTAGTAAATTCATTTATTCCATATGACTATGGTAGTTGCGATATATCAAATCCTTCGCTGTACGGAGTCATAGCTTCCCTCACTAGCTATTGTCCTAGTGAGGGGGAATTCAAATTAAATTTATTTTTATTAGCCATTTTTATGCGATTTTATTTTTCTTCTTCTCCGGCAGAATAACCAATGCCGTAAGCTTCCTGTTGTGTACTTGGATATAATTCAGATCTAAATGCATCTGTCATAGATAGCTTCCATGCTTGTTGATCTAAGTATTCAGTATTTAATTTATCTTGTGGATCTGGAAGTTTATTTAGTAATTCTATCTACCAATATACATCTTCTGTGGGAACATTGTAAGATACCTTTCCTTCATAGTTATACTTACTATTATATTCTCCTTTTTCTAAATATCTTTGAAATGGTAGTTTACGTTTATCTCCTTCTTTTATTTCTGTAGATAGAGATACCTTGCCAGAGCGATCGTATATTCTTTTAGCTCCAGATATAACCATATCTGCATCTGTTATACCTAACGCATCTAATTGACTTTGGGGTATAGCTACTGTAATTACCTAACTAGAATTAGGCTGTACTTGTCCATTTTTATTTACAGGTAAAGTAAGAATATTACCTCCCTATTGAAGAATAACATTAGTAAGCTTACCGTTTTTAAGAGCATCTCTAAACTTATTCTTTCCAGATTCTACGTGTTTATAACCAGCTATTTCAGATATAACATCTGTGGCTAAATCTAATTGTCTAGGATTAGCTATTACTCTGTATTTACCTAACGGAGTAGTAACTGTTTCAGATGTAATACCTGGTATAGTAGTTTGTAACAAATCATTTACAGAAGCAATAGGAGATGGAGCTGCAAATCTATTCAAAATATCATTAGTAGCGTTTGATAAATCTATATTAGTTAATTTACCATCTGTAGCATATTCTTTAAATATTTCATTAAACAGTTTATTTGGTGTGTAACTATTAGATTCATTATATATTTTTCGTAATTGTTCCTTAAATATATTTGCAGATAGAGTATCATTTGATTCGACAGCTTTATTATATTGATCAGTTAAAGAATTTATCTGATCTCTATATTTATTAGCTATGTAAGCTTGAGTTCCTAATTTAAATGCATCTCCACCAGTAGCTGCAATAGATTCTGTCAATCTGAAAGGTTTCTAAGTAGCTTGTTGTTCTTTTGTTCTAGCTCTTTTTAATCTATCCTCTTCGTATATCTTAGATAAAGGATTAAGTTCTCTATCTTCATATGCAAATTCTCTACCAGCTCTATATATACGATTAGCAAATAAAGCATTAGCTTGTTCTGGAGTATATCCTTGCTGTATTAATACTTGTATATGTTTCTGTGCTTCAGGAGTGTTATATATAGCAGAAATATTGTTAGCTATTTCTTGATCTGTTCTTTCAGATGAAACTCCTCTCCAATCATAAGCACCTTCTTGTCTAATAAATCCAGGCTTTAGATTATCAACATAAGGCTTTACTAAGTCTACTTCTGACTTATAAGCTAATGGAGCAACGTCATTAAATACTCCACTATCTAAAGTATTATAATTAGTAAAGTCAATATCGTGCCACATAGGATTATACTTACCAGATAGCATAAGTTGTTGATTTACTTTCTATCTCTAAAGTAATCCTTCTTTGCTCTATTGTAACTAGCTTAATTCATTATAAGGTCTAGTATTAATAAACGATTGTATTAAGGATCTACCTTCTGCTGTTTTAATCAAATTTGGATTAGCTGCTAATTTGTTTACTATATCTTGTCCAGCTCCAACTGTTAAATCATACCATCTCTTGGTATCTACAGCTGATGGTGATCTAAACTCTGACCACTTAGTAAACTGATTACCTAAATCCTAATAAGCTTTATCTACTCTTTCGTTATTTGCTTTACCTATAGCATATAACTATTCAAAGGGTATTGGTGTATACTAACTAATATACTCACTTTCTATTGGTTTATCAAATCTATTCGTTGCCATTATCTTTTCAAATTATTATATAATTTAGTTAATTGATCTGATGTCATACCATATTCCAAATAAGGTAACATAGCTTCTAGTACAGCAGAGTCTCTTTTAGTTAAACGTTTATCTCTACTTATCTACTATATTCTTGTAGATAAATCACCAAATCCTTTTCTGCGAATATTTCTAGCAGCTGCATCATTCTGAGCTTGTTCTACAGAAGCTAAATGTCTAGCATTAGCATACTGTTGTCCCCATTGATTAGCTATTTGAGCATTGTTAAATGCCATTTGATTTTCAGCATTATTCTTAGTAGCATAAGCATTAGCGATAGCTTTGTTCCTATTAACTGCTGATTGTAAACCAAATGCCATATTAGCTCCAGTATTATGATTAATATTAGCCATATTGTATCTAGCAATTCTATCGCTTAGAGTAGCTTCTTTAAGTATAGGATCTATGTTATAATCAGTAGGACCATATACTGGATCATAAGTGTATGTTTCTACTCTTTCAGGACTACCTGAGAATATATTACCAATGGGTCCAGCTAATGCAGCTATATTGTCTATTAGATCTAACCAGTTATTATCACTTGGAGTTTTCGGCTTTTTACTATTTGGACTATATATATTACCTACTGGAAGTTGTCCAGGATTACCAGTATAGTTAAAGTATTTACTACTTCTAGCATTAGCAGTATCTACATTACCAATAGGAGCATTAATATTATAAGGAATGCCTAATCTACTTGCTACTTCAGATGATGGTATATGTCTAGGTCCATTACTTTGATTAGATCTACTATCTACATATGCTTGACCAATCTTATGCCAATCGCCATACTTTCTGTCTGTCATTAAAGATCTAGCTTGTTCTACTGTAGGTATAACTCCTTTGTTCTTACCTAAGTAAGTAGACATATCTCCATATTTACCACCATAGATATCTTTTACATCTTGATCTGTGATACCATTGACCCAGTTTAAGTAATCTTGTGTATAGTTATTTTTATCTGAATCCCAGTATTTAAAATCAGACATATTTTTATTATATCCATATGGTTTAATGCCTTTAGTGCCATCTGCATAAGCAGCAGTATTCTTCTTTATTTTTTTACTTTTCAAAGCTTCTTGCTAATCTAATAGTGCCTGATAAGCTATCTAATTATTTCTCTCATTTAGCATCTAACTATTTTCAGCATATATATTATTAGCTTTATTGTTGCTTTTCTTCATTAACTTCTTTCCCATTTCTGCAAATGTTTTATTTGTTCCTGGAACTTTAATCTTATCACTTAATACTTGAGTTCCAACAGGTACATTTAATAAATTAGAATCTGTAGGTTTACCTTCTTCTGGTATAGAACCTATAGTTCCATCTGGTGTTCTTAACATCTCACCATCATCTAAGTAAGCCATGGTAGATGGTACTACACCACCTTTAGATAAACTTAATTCATTGTATCCATTTTCCTAATAGTAATCAGCTGCTACTTGTTCAGACATTTGTCTAGCCTGAATACCATTTTTAATTCTACCAGCTTTATTACGTATATAACTTTTACTATGACCAAATAGACCAGCTATTCCTGATGGTAATTCATACTCACCAGTCTACTCATTAACAGAACCACCAGAACCTATACTTGAAGTAATACCACCAATGGCTCCACCTATTACTGCTCCCCAAGGTCCACCAATAGAAGCGCCCATTGCAGCTCCAGATCCTATGCCACCTATTACACCAGCTGCTGTAGGTTTCTATCCACTAGTAGCGTTACCTATCATACTACCTATAGCTCCAACTCCTTGTGTAACTACATTTGCTTTATCTACTCCACTCATGTTTCCCCAATTTGAAATAGCATCAGCGCCGAAAGCATATCGAGGAACTCTTTTTAATTTCTTATTTTTCATATTATAACATTGAATATCTATAAGTTGTTTTAATATACGGAAGCTTAAATTCTTTATTATCGTTGCAATCAAAAGTATAATTGCAAATCAAATATTTTCCTCTCATTCTTCCAGCGTAAGACATATTAGTCTATTGTTGTAAATCTGGTTTATCTTGTTTTTCTCTACTTATTGCAAATCTGTAATTATCCTCTCTAACTTCTATCTGATTATAATCTATTGGTTCAGTAACTTGTGTCTTAGTTTCAAAATGTATATCAGTTATTAAAGTAGGTTTTTCCTCATCTCCAACATCTTCAAATTCAGCTGAAAACCATTGATTATCGAATACTTTAGTATATGCTATATCTTTATTTACTACAAATCTTACATAAGATATACGTTCTTCCTTCTCTTTGCTATCATCTACGTAATACATATTGTGTAAATAGTAACAATTATTGTCTTTAATAGTAACTAATCTAGTAGAAAATGGGAAGAACCAGTTTGGATTATGAGTATAGAAAGATGTAAATACATTTAACTATTCATTAAATATTAAACATCTATCGTATATTCTAAACCATACTTCATTATATTTTTTATCATAGAATGATACTGGATTTTTTCTAGCTGAGTCTGGCAATCTATTTAAATATGTCTATACTTGTTTTACCTTAGATAATTCATTGAATCCGTTACCTAGCGAACATATTACATTTTTATCAAAATCGTGCCAATATAAAGTTGTTTCTGAATTAGTAATACTTTTATCATTTATAATACTACTACCATTTTGTGTAACTAAGTAATCATATCTTGTTAATACTCCTCCAGTACCTAATACTAGTTCTCCAGCATTATTGTCATTAATTAATGATCTATCATTGACAGAAGCTATACCCACAGAACTATCCTAAAAGAAATACAATCTGTTTTTAAATACTTTTAAATTAGTAACAGGTCCATATGTACTATCTGTATCTAAATAATTAGCAAATTTAAATTTAGTCCAACTATCTGTCTATTCGTTAATAGACTTTACTTCAGAACACGTAATACGATTCATACTCTTTACGTTATCTTCAGCGTATATAGAACTTTGAATATAACCTTTAGCGGTATTAGTACTAGAATATGCTGAATTATATGTATACATAGGTTTTCCTTGAGTATAGTTTGTATTTAGTGCACCAGGTTCTGTTAAAAAATATATATTAGCCTCTCCAGTTTGAGCATTGCCAGTAGATACTGTTGTATCTTGAGAAAAATGTTCATCGTTTCTATAGTGCAAGTTTACACTGGATTCTAAAGGTATATAAGCTGCAACAAATCTCTTAAAACCGTTTCTATCGTCTGGGTCATTCCTAGTAAACAACAAGGTGTGTGCATAATCTAATACTCCTAAATATGTATCACCACCAAAACACATTGCTGTATCATATCCTTCCCAAGATGTTTTAACATAAGTGCTAGTACTATAATAAGTAGAATAACTTCTACTTATGAATGTGTTACCACCATACTGAGTAGCACTTTTTTTTATGTTAACGAAAAGTACAGAATTATATCTAAACTTTCTCAGCATTGGCGTTGTACGTATACCAGTAAAACCTCCGGAGTATACATCTGGAGCACTAACAGCTAAACATACTCCATGTTGTCCAAGAGCTTCATTAGAACCAATACTATAATTGATAAACCCAAATCTATCTATATAGTTTACTATCTATTTAGCATCAAAAGCTTCTTGATAAGGAGAAATATTAGTTGGTTTAGTAACATCTTTTATAGGAAAAGATTGACGCAAATTAGAATTGTCTTTATGAGCATAGTTCTTACCAAACATCTAATAATATTTACACACCCCTCCACTAAGTCTGCCGTCATTCTACTCAAACCCGTCAAATACTCCAAATTCTAATTTAACAGCTGGTCGATCTCCATCATAATCAGATCCTTCTACTACACCACCAAATGAATTTTCAGTTTGGTTATTATCATTGCGACCCATTACTTTAGTAAAAGGAATGCCTAATCTATGGTGTTTATATCCATTATCATTACAATATGTAGCAGAATGAGCACAATACAATGGTACTATATTCATATTACTAGTAACAATAGAATCTGAATTTTCTTTATTAAAACATATATCAGCTGTTACTAAATCAAAGATACCATTAACATCTATTGGGTTTATAGCCTAAGTATCTTGCTACACCATCTTATTATCATATATATGGTATATTCCTTGTGCAAACGGTGATACAGCAGTATCTGTATATGTTGGCATAATAGTAGGTCTTCTGTCTATACTACCAATAGAATAATCAGCTCTATAATCTTCAGTATTATTTTTCCAACCGTTAAATCTAAGAGTTTTATTAAGTAATCCTTGTGTTACTACAGTTCTATCTGCTAATGTTCTATCACATCTTACTATTTCATAAGCTACTACATCTATAGGAAGATTTTGTACATAAAACATTATACCTAACGGATGAGATACCAATTCATAGTTACCTGACCCATCTACTGTATCGGCAAAAGTAAAAGGTTCATACCCTTCAATATCACCAGATGGAAATCTAATATCTCCAATCCAATGTACAGGAGAAGGTATATTTTTCTAATTGTAGAATACGATACCAAATCTATATACTTCGTCTCTCTAATATCCTAAGAAATTAGATACGTAAAATGGATCACTATAATTTCTTATTCTAGATGCATTATCATTATTATAGATGTATACAGTTTGACCATTCTCTGGACATTTTAATTTAATAGTACTATCTATTCTTTTAGATGCGGATAATTCCAAATTATATGCTAATAACTTATTACCTTCTTCATCTACAGAAGGAGTATTATCAGATTCTATTAAATCTGTAGTAATAAATCTATAACTTATATTTACTCCCTTACCACCTCTAACAGTTCTACTATCATCATAACCATAAGCGTACTCTTCATTTTCATTATTAGGATACACTATTTGGCTATTCATAGGATTTATGCAATCGTGTTCTTCTGGTATAATAAAATCATTACCTTGACCTAATAACTAATCAAAAGTTAAAGTAAGTGAATTCTCTGTTATACTAGAATTTAATTGTATTGTTCCATTTTTATTACATCTATATGCTCTTGCATCATATGCAACATCCCAAGTTAATTCCTACAAATTTGAAGCAAATAATCTATTGTTCATTTTAGCTATACTCTTAGCATTGAATTCAAATGGTACTAGATTATTAAATTCTTCAATAGATAATTCACTAATATAATTTTTACCTATATCGTTATAAGTAAAAGTAATAACAGAATTATCAGACTTAGGTAAGTCTAACTCATTTATAATATAAACTTTTGGAGTTTGGCTTTTACTAGTATACTATATACCTATTATTCTAATTCTTTCAAATCTACCATCATTGAATAATGTTGCAGATAATAAGCATCCTTTATCTGTACTTTCATTAGCGTTGTTCCCATTAAAATTCTTAGATGAATTAGCATTACTAGAAGATACAGGTATCATAGAACTTAATGAAGATGTAGTAGTTTCACCTCCATGCACATTAAATAATTGGTAACAATATTGTACCATACCTGCTGGCAAATTACCAGAAGTCCATTCAATAAACTTAAATGGGGCAATAGTAGAACTTGGTAACAGATCAAAGTATGTACTATCTGTTATAGGACTAGTCTTACTAGTATTATATTTTTTCTATATGTTAATACATTTAATAGAAGTATTGCCATCAGATATATATACTTTACTAACATTATTAGATTCAAAGTTAGTGACAATAGATACATTATCTGTTACGTTTAACTAAGCCGATACGATCAGTGTCCAAGTTGGGCTAATGCTATTAAAGTCAGTTACTATCCAAAGATTATTAATTCTATTCTGTTCATACAATTCTTTAGTAAATACTATTCCACATTCTTCTACTTTTTCTTTATCTGTATTATACCATCTACTAACAGCTGTACCTAGTATATTTTCAGAGATTTCTAAACCTCCTAAATATTGTCTAATATCTTCTATATTCTATAGAATTCCAGTAGTTCCGGCATTATCTGTTAACAATCTAACATTCTATGCCCATCTATACTACTTGTCAGATAGCATAGTAATATCAGAATCTAGATTCATTCCTTCGAGAAATGTATTTACTTGGCTATTTATCTCCATAATCTATTATAATTCTAATTATAAATTTCTTGTCTATCACCAGTAGTACTAAAGAAAGTACGTTCTTCATCTATCTCTGGAACTAATGTATTCCATGTATACTTAATATTAGTTAATTCATCTTGATTAGGCATCAAAGATTCAGCATATGCTTGCTTTCTATAGAAGTTATAAGAGTTCTTAGCATCTATCCACAACTATCTGTGTACTTCTCCTTTTATATACTTAATATAAAGAATCTTTTGTGCACAATACCAAAAGCAAGCTTCAAAGTAAGACTATACGTCTGGCATCATTGGCATACCATCTTCGTCAGTGTAGATAGCATGATATGAGATTTTTGCATATCCTTCTGGAACATTTGTAATGAGATATCCTGGTTTGACGTCATATTGTGGCGTATAACTGAAATTAGTACCATTAAAACTAGTGTGCTGTAATCTACCATTTTTGCTACAAACTGTATAATTATTAATTAATGTGCTAAGTGTCTATCTAGTATTAGTATCTTTATTAAGTATTTCTAATGCGTCTTTATCTTTAGTAAGATTATGAAGGTTCTTTACTAATGGTATTAATATATCATCGTGTATAATCATATTACAACAATCACAGTTATCTTTCTTATCATATACACTGAATGTACCAGTACTCTTTTTCATAGGTATCCAACCACCACAATCACATGTAGAGTAAGCTACACTATTTAATCTTTCTAGGTCACATGGTAACTTAGCCTAATAACCATTGATAGGTATTACTTCTACTTTGTGATCTAATTGATTAACAGAACCTATATTCATTAAACTCTCTCCTATCCATTGTTTGATGTCTGTAATAGGTATTTCAGTTTCATTTAAATCTAAGTCCGCAATTACTTTAGCAATCACGGCTTTACTACTTGTCATTTTGTAAATCATATTTCTTCGTAATCGTGAACTTTATTTTTAATTATGCTAGCTAAATTTCTCTTATTGGCTCTACTTAACTATATCTAGTATTTACTTTTATTTTTAACTAGTAAATCCTATTTATCCCAATATAGCCTATACTTATATCCATTAGAGTGTTCGTTTAGTAAGTAAATTAACTTTCCATATTCTTTAGTAGCCTAATAATCAATTCTAAGACTTCTACCATCTAAATGCTTTGGCTACTTTTTAATTATCTACAAACTACCCATTCTATATGGTAACTTTACTCTTTTACTTTCCTCTATTATCTAATCTCTTAGATATTGAAAGTATTTTGTTATAATCTTTCTATATGTGGTATAGTCAATATCGTAAACAGTATCTGGTTCAATACTACTTAAGTAAGAATTATAAAACGATGGAATAGTATAGGAAGCAGTTTTAAACGCTGATTTATTCAATTCATTCATCGTCTTATACTTCTGTTAACATTCTAATTCATCACATTCTAAGTATCATCTTTACTATCATTAGTAGTATCAGATACTTGCTATCTCATAGTTAAGAAATCTTTAGTAAATATTAACTACTTAACTGTACCCCACATATAAGCTGGTAAAGGATATTCATCTTTATCTGGATTATAACACAGTTTATCTTCAGTAGGATCTTCAGCAATTATTTCTACATCAATATATTCTAGTTGATTAGCATCACCTTCTACATATATTCTATTACCTTTAACATATGCAATATAATCTTTACAGGTATACTTTCTATATTTCTAGAATTTCATCTTAGTTTCAGAACCTAATTGAATAATGTTTCCATAGGCATCCTTTACTGTTATTACTGAAGTAGTAAGTTTAGTACCAAGTAAAGTTGGTAATTCTTTATCTCCTTGGTATTCTGCATGACCTGGATCTTCTTCTATTTTATCCAAATGCATGCGTATAGTCTAATAGAAGATCTAGTCTAATTGCTCCCCTTTATCTAACTTCTGTTTTAATAAGTAAGCTCGATAGGTTTTAATCCACAATTCTATCTAGTATCTACTGAGCTTTTCACTCTCAGTAATCTAGTTGTTTCTAGCTTCTAATAGAATATCATCAATGAGCTCATTTAATGTCATATCTATATATTTAAATTATAATTATAATAGTCATAAAACGCATTTTAAGACTTACTGTAAATTTTTATAGTATCTTAGATACACTCCTTAACAGAAACTAATAGCCTTTCTTAAAAAGCTTTATAATAATTTTCCGAGCGAAGCGAAGGAACTCTGAGCGAAGCGAGGATATATTATTAACATACATAAACAACAAAAGCTCGTCCACTATACAGTGAGCGAGCCTCGTAGAGGTGAGCGAACGTTGTGAGCGTTGCCGAGTATTATTTCATTGGAGCTGGTACATTAGGCATAGGTGGCATTGGTGGTTTTGGGAATCCACTCATGAACATCTTTTTAGTATCTTCTAACATCTTCCTAATATCAGCAACATCATTCTTTAAATCATTTATTTCTTTACTATTGTCAATAGTATTTGTTATTATAGGAGCTTCTACCTGCGCTTCTAGTTGATCTAAAATATCTTTACACTTCTCCATTTCTTCATCATACTTACTTGCAGCTTCTTTTTTAGCTTTGAACTCATTATAGTTCTATCTAACCATATTAGCTATTTCTTCTTTATTGGTAGCAACAGTAAGTCCTATAGAAGTATCATTGATGATTGAACGTTCAGCTGGTACTGACAGTTTCTTAGATTCTCCATTACAACTAATAAACACATCAACTAGTTTACGTCTGCTCTATCCTGGTATTGGAAACTAACCCTGAGGTAAAGCTTCATCATAAGGATTTGAAACCTAAGTAATAGAACCAAGACTATAAACAGTAGTCTTTTTAAATGTCCCTAGAACTTCTAATACGTGCACGTGATCTCCTATTTTTAATTGACTAAATAACATAATTGAATTGGTTTTAGTAGGGCTACCTTTTACAGTAGCCCTGTATTAATTTTATGCTGTTGTAGTAGGTATATGATTAACTACTTGGAAAATACCTTCACATTTGTTGAAATATACTAATAATCTATTACCGTTTATTACATCAGCAGATGTTAACTAAACTCCAGTACTGCCAATCAATGGAATACCAGTTGTGGCAACAGTAGTATTTTGAGTGCTATTAGGATTAATAGAAACTACAAAAGTTTCTGAACCAGTAGCTGGAACTTGTGAGATTCGCAGGATCATTAACCCTTCATTGCAAAGTTGTTTCCAACGCCAAGGGCAAATATTATATATAACTGCTGAACCAGTTGTATCTGTAGTTACAGATATAGTACGCAGTGAAGGAATCCCGTTACGATTTAATCTAGTTACTGGAAATCTACTAGATAACATTCTAGGAGTCCATTGCGAATAGGGTAAAAAATACGGATTCATAATTCAATGTATTATTAGTTTAACAATCAGCAACCACAGCTGTTGCATCCACCTTCATATCCATAAGGATAACCGTATCCATAACTATTCAAACCACCGTTACATCCAAACGGATTACAAGTTAAATAAGCAGGTACTGGACAAGGACGCAACTGATTAACTAAGTTTTGAGTCTATTGTTGAGTAAGAGCAGATAATTGGTATCCTTGTTTTTCATCTCGCAATGTGTCAATCTTATTCTGCATTTCACGCATTTCCAGCTGACAGAATTTATCATTGATCATCTGAGTCTGTGCATCTATCTTAGCGCCAATTACATTAAATTTGTTAGCATTATCTGTTAGTAAGTTATTGAATCCACTAGTAATTGCATTCTACAAAGTATTAGTTTGCTGACAGATAGACAGTCTATTGTCTGCATTCATTTGAGTCAAGTTCAAATTAACAGAGTCAATTGAACGTTGAGTCTGGCAGCAGCAGTTAGCCAATTGAGAAGCTAAGTTAGCATTACCAGAAGTAATAGCATTAATTACTTCACAGCTAGCCAATTTAGTATCACAAGCAATCTGACTTACGCTAGTATTAATAGTATTCAAAGCTGTCTGTACAGCATTAATATCACAATTTAAAGTATTAGACAAAGAACTGATAGCATCTTTGTTACCTTGAATAGCCTGCATTAACAGACTTGTGTTAGTATCGGTATTCAACTGAGAAGCAAGACGACTAGCATCATCACTACCTCTACCAAAACCGTTACCTCCAAAACCGCCCCAGCAGAAGAAGATTAGGATGATCCAAATCCACCACCAACCGCCGTTTCCACCGAAACCGCCGTTGTTCATCATAGCCATAAGAGCAGCAGGGTCCATATTACCTTTGTTTGCATTCTGCAAAAGTGCAGCTACACCTGGATCTATACCAGCGTTTTGTACTAAAATTTTTTCAGGTTCGTACATAGTTCTCATAAATTTTGATTAAATTAATATCTTGATATTCTTCTTTCATACATAGGTTCATATCTATGCATTCTTTCCTCTTCACGTTCACGATCTAAATATTCATCGTCTTCGTCATAGTCATAACCGTAGCGAGTCATTCTTCCTCCTCTACCTCTTCCACGTCCTCTACCACCACGAGCGTAACGATACTCATGCTCTTCATCTTCATCGTCTTCAAGCATTAACATCGTCTTAGCTTCTTTGCGCAATTTATCACACATAATATAGCAATAGTAATACCACATCTTTCCTTCTTCTATGTCTTTATCATTCAACCAAGCTTTTGCTAGTTCTACAAAGTACTTAATGTGATCACTGCTTGTCATAGTAACAACTGCACGATAATAGTCTGAACGTATCATATTGAGAGCAACGTACCAATCATACTTGTTGTATTTCTCACCTTTCAGATTGATTCCGTACTGGTTAGCGATTGAAGTAGTTTCTTCTAAACTCCAATGTTCTCCACGAGAGCCATCTTCGTTTTCCATCTTTGAGACTGCTTTTAGTGCACATTCTTCATTAAAGTGTGGACCATACATAGCCTCATGACGCTCTATTTTCAGTCTTTCTCTCATTGCATTAATTGATTTAATTATTCGACTTATAAAGTTCATTTTGATAAATCTATTATTCTAGTATTTTCTACATTGATTAACTTGTTACTGTTATCAATTTGGTACTTATAAATAGTTCGTTTTTTAAAATCAAAGTGAAGGAGTCGCTAGAACCAATTCTTATAATTACGCTTATATTCTTTTTTAGTATGAATAAATAGTGATTGTGTATTGCGAATGTCGATACTATGTGTTAGGAGCGTATCTCTTTTATTTATTATGATTGATGTCAAGTTGTTTGGTTTGATTTCCACTTTAAAGTCAGTTGATCTAACTACTACTGTAGTATCATGTACTACTTTCTACTCCTATATCTGTACCTATTTCAACTCCTTCTCTTTGATCTTTAATTTCTTTACTGTAGCTCGTACTTCTTGTATCAAGCTATCTTTGGTTTCTTTAAATTCATCTAGAGTAAGCTATAGAACTCTATTATCATTCTTCTACTATGTTGCTAGCTATTCATAGTAAAGATAGTTATTAGTTACTCTATCTATTTCTCTATTCTTCTTATCTAGCTAGTTATTCTAATAAAAACAAATGGCAGCGAGAATCATAATGATAATCACTGCCATTGCTTTGTAATTCCTTTTAAACCAACCGATAATGTTACTTATTAATCTTTTTGCTAGACTTATCAGTATTGGTATCATTTGTAATAGTATTTTGTTCTTCTAAGATGTCTGTTATATCTACATCTAAATATTTTTCTGCTTTCGACTTTATAATCTTTGTGAAGAGTCTTGTAACTAATGAATTAGGTTTTAATGCTTTCCTAGATTCTAATAATGATATTATTTCTGCAAAACATACTGCTCCTGCTGCAACTTTAGCTAACACCAGATCGGCATATGTCATAAATATAAACTTATCTAATAAAGTAAATCCAGCTATCATTATAGCTGCAAATCCTAGTTTCTCAATAGTAGACCAAAACTTGCCAGATTCAAAATAATTCTTGTGAGTTACTTGTCTACATACTTTATATCCATAGATTAAGTCTAATATTATGAATAGAAATGATACACCTATTAATGGTGCAGCTGGTGCTAGTATAGTTGCCATACCTGTTAACCAACCTACTATAGATTGATACCCATTAGCAAATATACGTCTTGCAAGATTCATTATATATAAACTTCTACTCAACACAACTTAAAATAATTTTATCTGAAATAAAAATGCTAGTCAATATTTATTACTGCTAGCATATGTTAAAGTCTCTGCAATTATATAACTATGACGTACTCATTATGCGTATGTTCTATTTCCTTTACGTATATCCAGGTAATCTAATAGCTCTTTATGTTTAATAGTTTTAGTAAGTAAAGAATAACAGTTAGCGTGTTTAAACCATCCTATATAGCTAGCCATTTTTCTTCTATAATATTTGTAGTTAGTACTTCTTTTATTTAGTTTAGCATTCTTCTTACAGTATCTTTTCTTTAATGCTTTTCTAACTAAAGTAAAGTTATGATATATTTTATATCCAACAAAATCTATACTTCTACTTTCTACTGGGAATACCTAATAGTTATTCTTTAACTATAGTTTTAAGTTATCTTTTAAATACTACTTTATATCTCTAAGTAATGTCTACAAAGACTCTTTATCTTTATAAAGTATTACTATATCATCTGCATATCTATAATAATACTTTATGTTTTTATCTTCTTTAACCCAGTGATCAAAGTAAGATAGATATAGATTAGCAAAGAACTAAGATAAGTAATTACCAATAGGCACTCCATCTGATGAATCTATTATTTCATCTAACAACTATAACAGTTCTATATCTGATACCTTTATTCTAATTATCTGTTTTAATATATCGTGATCTACTGAAGGATAAAACTTTCTAATATCTATTTTAAGACAGTATTTAGTATTATCTCTATCTTTTAGATCATGCTATATCTACTTAAGAACTTTGTGAATACCTCTTTTCTTAATACAACTATAAGTCTAAGGTATCATCTAATTAATCCACAAAGGTTCCATTATGTTCATAATAGCGTGATGTACTATACGATCTGGAAAGTAAGGTAGTTTGAATATTATTCTTTTTTTAGGTTCATATAACTTAAAAGTAAAATATTCAGAAGTTTTATAAGTATGATTTACTAACATATCTTGTATCTACTTACAAAATCTTTCTATATCTGCATCTACTTTCTTTACATCGTCTCTATGAGTTTTATTCTTTCTAGCATTATGATGAGCTAGCTTTATATTATCTAAATCTGTTATCTTCTAATATAAATTCTTAAATTTCTTCATAGTCTGAAATTACAAAGAGCTTTCGATATTTCGCTACTAACCCTTAATAAATTATTTATATTTTTTACCAAGTGGTAAGGTCCTTCTCAGTAGTTGGCTATTATATGATAGACTGAAAATATTATGATACGCAATTTCATTGAACTGATATTAGCATTGGAATTACTAACCTCATTATTGGAATTAAGATTGAATAGACCTGCTTTGCTGCTATTGTCAGAGTTACTACTTTTTTACTTAAAACTAATAATGCATACTCGTTCTAATTCTAGAGAAGCAACCTGTGGGTATTACTTAACTATACCGTATTGCATAATTAAGTCATTACTCCGCCCACGGGAGATATGTTAATCGAGAACCGATAATAGCATAGGAATCACTAACCCCACTATCGGAAGTAAGAGAGAATAGACCCGCCCCGCCGCCATTGTCAGAGTCACCACCGATTAACAAACAATGTTCTGAAGTATCTGTATTATCCCAGTTATAATCACACCAGTATGTAGATTCTGAGCCATTAGTACAAGCTTCAGCGAAGAAATCACAAGTAGGAGTAGCTCTAATTTCGGTTTTATAACCAGTTACAACTGCTGCTGATGTTAAAGGTTTATAACTATTATTTTTGTTAGTGGCAAATTGATCAGGTTTTATAGACTTATAATAAGTCCTCCAGCCACCATCGTATATACTAATTATATCATCTGTGTGTTTCCATATGTGACCAAATGGATTTTCAATTCCTCTATATCTATTACATTTACGTGTAATAGTAGAAGTGTTAGCTCCAGATGAATCAGTCTATTGTATAGTTACTGTAACTTCACCAGAACCACTACCTAAACTATCAGAACTTCCAGTTGGAATAAACGACCAAGTTTGAGCTCCGTTGATAGTTGCTGTTCCTGTAGTACAACCTGAACCTAATCCACCTTGTCTAAATCCCTCAGGAGTTAGTACAGTATTAACAGCTTTTTGTGAATTTCTAGTAGCATATTCCACTAAGAACAAATGACATATGGCTCTATGTTCTTCATATGTATAAAGATTCCACTTAGTTTCACCATCAAACCCATTAGCTCTAGCACAAGTTCTACCAACCTGCCTGGTAAAATTAACAGTGGGAACATACGTTGCTGTACTAAGCAATCTATTATTATCAAGATTAAATGCTTCATATGCTCCAACAAATGCTTCTTTGTGATGATTCCATCCTGGTTTAGCGTGTAGACATATTTTTAGATTATGAGTTTTTGAGCTAGGAACGTACTCGTCAGTATACCAAAATTCTGGTATTCTAATCATTATGTTATTTACATTAGAAACTTGTCCACTACTAGTATTAGTATTATGATTATAATAACTGTTAATAAAGTCCTCTTGTAATGGAACATATTGGTCTTTATATCTAGATTGTGACTAAAAAGCAAATGGTTTCATCATACTCTATATAGGTAATGATCTATGCATGTCCATATTACCAATACGAGTACAATCTGGGTTAGATGATGTTTCTGACCAAGATACACCGTACCAATCTGGAGCATCTAGTGTTTTAATATTACCTAATACAAAATTACTTGGTCTCTATGTAGTAGCTAGGCTACTTAATATGTCATCAGCATTAGTAGAAGCATATTTACATACTATATTAGTGTTTGCCCCCCACTAATTACTAGTTCTAATCCATATTTCTACTTTATCAGAAGTAATAACATATCCAGCTATAAACGTAGCAATAGAAATAGTATCCACACTATTCAAAATACGCAATTCTACATTTTCCGTAACTCTGGTAGAAGCAGTCAATGTTGCATAATAAGCATATTTTTCACCAACATCAGTTCCACCAACTATTTCAAATACTACTCTTTTATCCTATGTTGTCATCTAACTAGTTAATGGTAGAGTGCAAAGTTTAATCCAATTTTCGGCATTGGATTGATTTACACTATTTATAGAGCGCTTAATAGATACGCTATCAGTATTAAAATTTGAAACTTCATAACCATCTACCATATCTGCATTCAGATTGGTACATAGAGTAGTAGAAGATACTTGTATAGGTGCAGTGCCAGTAGATACAGTAGATATCAATTTACTACCACTAATAGTGGAACTGTTTGTTAAAGCTCCTGTCATAGTATCACCAGCTTTCTTTACATAAGTAGTAGTAGGATCTACACCTAATGCACTAGTTACATTAGCCTTAGTTATACTAATAGTACCACCATTTGCTAATGTTATATTACTACCTATCTTAACACCACCTAATGCACTAGCTGTAGCAGCAGGTAATACATACTTATTAGCTTCAGCTTCAATAGCAGCTAGTTTATTCTTTTCAGGAGTAGTATAATCATTAGTACTAAGACCTTTACCTTCAACTTTATCTACTTTTTGAGCCTACAGTTGAGTAATATTACTATTCAATGTCTCTTCTACACCAGTAGCTCTTTCTACTTCATTTGCTATAGCTGTAGCATTAGCTGATTCAGCGCCTTTAGCTCTAGTTACTTCACTAGCTAAATCACTAGTTAGTTTCTATTCTGCTTTCTCTGCTCTAGTCTATTCAGCTGTTACAGTTGTATCTGTATATGACTTAGCCTGCTTAATAGCATTAGCTATAGAACCAGTAGTAGATTCATTACCATTAATAATAGTAAGTTTATCTTCATTCACTTTTACTCTATTAGTAAGTGAAGATATGTTGTTATTAATAGTAGTATCAGCTTGAGTTCTATCAAGTATCTCTTGAGCTAAATCATCAGCTACTTCTTGAATACTACCTTCAATAGCAGTAGTATCAAATGAACCTGATAAAGCATCCCAACCATCTTCAGTCCATACTACATTAGTACCAGCATCATAATGTTTACCACCTAAGTTAAATGCATTAGTAATATTATATACATCGCCAACTACATTGTTGTCTTTAGGTAGAGCTTCAAACGTACTAGATCCTTTTACTTTATAAGCACCAGATAATTTAGCATCTACTTGTGCCTTAGTATAAGTATCAGACTTATCTGCTTTTAACGCTAATGCTGCATTAGTTGCAGCAGTATGATCTGTAATCTTATTATCAAGTTCTTCTTCTTTAGCCTTAGCTCTATTAGTTTCTACTAAGATAGCTGCATTTCTATCACTAACTTCTGTAGCAATAGCTTCTTTTCTATCCTGTACTTCTTTGTTTATAGCATTAGTATGTTGAATATCTACTTGAGTAGATCTATTAATTTCATTCTGTAAATTAGTACTAATAGTCTATTCAGCAGATTGAGCTCTATTCTTCTCAGTAGCTATATCATTGCCTAATTTAGTTTCAGCAGCACGAGCAGTAGCAGCTTCTTTATCTATATTACTTTGTAAAGTAGCTAAAGACTGTTCCAATGAATCTGAATCAATAGCAATACTAATCGTATTATCTTCACTAATACTAACATCTTTACCCGGCTTTAACTTATTAATTAAGTCATTATAATCACCAGATGTAGCTACTGGTTTAAAATCTGGTTTGTTAGTAATATTATCCCATTGTACAGCTAGATCACCAGATGCACTAATTACATTAGTTTCTTGATCAATTTCAATGTTCAAACCTGCAATGAGTTTCTTCTAATACTTTGCACGTATATCAGCAAAGGTATCAATCATCTCAGTATGAAGTTCCTATAACTGATGTTGTTTAACAAAGTCTAAGAAGTCTTTAGATGTGACAATACCAGCTGATCCAGTAGATGCTATAGGTAAAGATATAGAATCATTACTTCCATCATACTTAAACATTACTATAGTAATGCCATTAGGATTTGAAGTATTAAATTGTATATCCTTTATTACATTTTTTACTTCTTCATCATCTACTTTACTATCTACATCACTAATGTTTGCTTTATCATTAAGCAATTTGTTTACCTATGTTTTAGTATAGTAGTTGCTAAGATCAGGCATACCACCAGAGGCAGCTAGCCTTACCCATTCGGTTCCATTGAAATATTTAATGCTACCACCATAAGGATTATCCGATAGGTCAACCCAATAGTCTATTTCTTCTGGATTAGGTTGAACAGATGTTGCAAAAAATATTATTCTATTTTGTACCATATGTATACTTATTTATTAAGCTGCTGGAGTTTCTAGTGCAGCAACTCTTATAGTTAATGCATCAATTAAATCTTTTAAAGCTTTGCCTTGAGCAGCCGCTAAAGCATTAGTAGTACTAGTAGATGTTAGTGAGTTATCTATAACAGTCTTATTGGCTCCTTGAGCAATACCACCCAGTTTATTTTTATATGCATCAGTAAAGTCATTACTGGATAGTTCTTTTCCTTCTACCTTATCTACTTTACCTGATTCAAGTGCAGCAATCTTAGCACTCTGATCATTATCTGTATCATCGTTTAAAGGTAACCATTTACTACCTCCGGCGTAATACTTAATTACATTACCTTTTGGATCTGCTGATAAATCAACCCAATACTCGAATTCTTTAGGATTTGGAGCTATATAGCTTCTTGTTATTCTTGTCATATACGTATATTTTAATTATTAATTCTAATGTAATGCAAATTGCACTAAATTTTTACATCCATTTGGATCACAATATTGTATTACTGGTCTAGCTACTCTCACTGCACCAGTATTGTTAGTATCAAATACTACACTAATATTATCTGTATTTACTATAGGGTGTATCCAATCTTGACCACCAACAAAAGATAATCTACCCAATGTTCTATTAATAGGTATACTAATTACCTCACCTTCTTTAGTTATACGATGAGGAGTCATATTATACGCATTAGCTAGTTCTGGTATGATGCTGATAGCCGAACTATCCTAATACATAATACTATAAAATATTGTTTCTTTATTCATATTATTATAACGCATTTTAAGGCGTTTTAAGCCATTTTCTTTATTAAATGAACAACTTATCCATTAAACTCTAAAAGCTTCTTAGAAGAGTCCTTAGGCACGTAACAATCAATGTGAGACCATCCGTCGACATTAGCTTCTAATCTAATAGGATATTCAAATAATTCAGCATTCTATCTTACTATGTTATTCACTGCATTACTATCTAAATCCTTTACATTAAAATCTATTGCTTTACCCAAACAGTGTGCAGATAAGTAAATGCTATTTTTACTCTTTACTAACTAACACATGTTACAACGTAATCCTCTCTACTAGAATTGTCCACCAGCTTTCCAAGTATTAATAGTAATAGGTTTATTGAATATCTTAGTACGTAATACATACAAAGTACTAAGTAATTCAGTACTAATAAACTACCAAGAAGTTTCACCAAATTTAGAATAACAGTGAGGACACACTAATTCCTATATTTTAAAGTACTTACTTACTTCTTTTATTAATTCATTTCTATCCATATAATATTTGGTATAAATTAAATAGAGGTTTCAACAATTATACTACTAGTCTCATTAACTAGTGTGTCCTTCTTATAAGTAGCAGTATCATATTCTCTCTCATCTACGATTACTCCTCTATCATCAACATCATATTCTAATACTTTATTGCCTAATATGTGGTGCATTGTTGTTGTTTTCATTTCTTTCTCTATTTCTGTACATATTATCTACTAATAAATCAGCTATAACATTTATACCTAACTATTTGCTATCACTGATTAATTGTTCCTACATTACTACTAGGAGCATCTAATAGATGCCCTCTAGTAGTTCTCTATCACTTAACTATTTAATTTGATTGTGTATATTCATAAAATTAAGTCGGATTGTTTCCTATGTATTGTGCAAAACCACCATAAATATCTACGTAGAAATTACCATCATTTAGAGTATCATCATCTGCCAATTGCACACTTATGTTCAAAGCAGTAACTCCAGTACTATATGATATTAAAGTTGCATATATTGGATGAGCATTACTACCAGTTACACCTTCTGTTCTATAACTTCCATATACTCGTACATCACATGGAGTCCAAAAATAACTAGTCCCGCTAGTTATAGTTATTCCTACCGCTCCTGCTCCACTTCTAGTACAACTAATTTTACGATTACTAAAATTATATATACTGTGTATACTAGACGATACCACTGCATATGAACTACCGTTATACTAAACTTTAAACTTTAGAATAATACCAGAATCTGAGCAACCATCGTGCGAACAATTTGTAATGAGCCATCCCTATGGAGTACTAACTACGTTTAATATACCGCCGTTATTACCTTTAGCTAAAACTAAAGTTCTTTCATCTGTATAAGTACTTCCTCTACTATCATATGTAACTATGTGCAGATCACCTTCTGTTCCAGTAATAGCTCTAATTGATGGATATTGTCTACAAACAATAGTCATTTCTGTACCATAATTATCTTCACTAACACTTGGTAATATCAATTTGTTTGTATAACCTCCTTTTGCTCCAGTCATATGTATAATTTTAGAATAAGAAGGATTAGCATATACGCTTATTGCATTAGTAGAACTAGTATATAATTTTAATGCATCCTCCCAACCATCTGATTGATAAGAATATAACCTACTATTTGAACAATATGTATCACCATATTTAGGATCATATATATCAGATGAAGATCTATTTAGATGTGTAATATTTAGAAATCTATTTTTGGTAAAACAATTTTCAAAATATAGATCTTTAAACGTACCAGCCTTAGCATTTACAGTACCAGTAAACGTACCATTAGATGCTCTAAATTCACCAGTACTGCTATTCATATATAGTTTAGCTGCACTAGATGAACTACCTCCATCACCTGACCAAAATACATTATTAGAGAAATGAAATGCACCTAATACAGCATTATCTGCCAACAATGTATTAATTGCCATGGCACTAACACTAGACACTAATTCCCAATATGATGAACTAGAACTAGGAGTTTGACCGTATACTCCGCCAGAATTAACAGTCTTAACTAGATATACACCACCTTTGTAAATTACCTAATCTCTAACATATGCATTACTAGGATTTTCATAATTACTTAGACCTATTGATGATGCTGTAGCATAGTAATATCTAGTAGATGAATTCCAAACTCCTCTAAATCTAATATCTGTATATTGAGTATTAGCAGCGGATCCATCTTGTCCATTCTAACCATCAACTACAACTGTAATAGTTGCTGATGCTGCTACAGGATTTCCATTATAAATAGGATACTGAGTAGGATTAAATGCTACAGTATAATAGTTATACTTAGTAGAACTAGATATATTAAATGTAATATTGGAAACACCAGACCAACCACCACCCACTTCAGTACCTTCTGAAGAGGTTGTTGGAGCGTGACTATTACTACCATATATTTCCCAGTAACCAGATACAGAAGACAGACTACCTGTTCCTGTTTTCTTGTATGCTCTAAATGTCATGCTACTAGGTTCATAAGAAGAAGTTCTGGTAAGACGTATAGTTGCTGCCCCAGGAGTAATTATATAAGTAGTAGCAGGAACACCTGGTGTTCCTGGTTCTCCCTTATCACCCGGATCTCCTTTATCTCCATCTTGTCCATCTTGACCGTCTTTACCCCACTTAGTCCAAATAAATCCATCTTTCCAATCTCCCCATTTACCATTTTCTTTCTTACGTGTCCAACATACTTGATATGGTATGCTTTCTGTTACGCTTACTCCATTATCGGTATAAGTGAAAGTAGCACCTTTACAAGTCTTAGTAGGTATATAATCATCTTGCTAATAATCACCATTTAAATATTGTGATCCATAAGTAGGAGAAGCTGGATAATATTGCTCATTTCTACTACATAGAGCTGCTTGATCATAACTAGAGAACCTAGCGAATATGTATTCGTATCCATCCCCATCTTTACCTTTATCTGCAAATACAGACCATAAGCCTGGTTGTGAATAATCTCCCCATTTCTAAGTACTCTTATCTTTATATCTTTGAGTTACATATTCATATCTATGTGAATCGTCTACTCCCTATGGATTATCAAACCACTGTGTACCATCTGGTCCAGTACCTGTCCAGTCTGTAGTTTGATTAGAATTTGGTTTTTGAGGATATCTATCTTTATCATTATTACGTGCGTATAAGAATTCTATACTATTACCGTCTTCACCATCTTTACCATCGGCTCCAGTAAGTCTTATTAACCCAGTCCAAGCGGTCAATGAACCATCTGCGTTTTTAAATCTATGAATTTGCCATACATATTGACCTTCTGGTGGAACCATTTCAGAATCTTCAGACCATCCAGACGCAGCTTGATCAGTAGGTATACTTGGAGTAGTAGCTGATATTTTATATCTATATTGATAATTACCGCCACTTAAACCAGTCTCACCCCATTTAGCCCATATAGCTGGTTTTTGAAACGCTGACCATACACCATCTGTTTTTTTACGTACACTTACCCATTCAAACATCAAGTTTTCTCTAACTCCTTGGGGATCATCAGTCCAATACATTCCTCCAGGAGAAGTAGTAGTTTGTGCTACACCATTAATAAACGCCTAAGGACGTGCTTCATCATCTGTATTGTTAGCAGCTACAGGGGTGTCAGGTGCAATATTTTCAGCTTGAGTACGATAGTAAATATATTCATAACCGTCTCCATCCATACCCTTTTCACCCCATTTAGACCACAATGTTGGACCTTGCCAATTGCCCCAATTACCAGTACCTGCTTTAGCAGCTGGTTTAGTACGTTGAGCTACCCATTCGTATTGCCAAGTTTCGCTAACACCTTGTGGATTATCATACCAACCGTTAGCTGGTTCTATATAATCGTCTCTATTACTATTAGCTGGTAAAGTAGGTGCAGAATTATTTTGTGTAATCTTATATACAAACTCTATATCATTACCATCATTACCATCTTTACCATCAGCTCCTGTTAAACGGAAAGGTTCTGACCATCCAGATGTAGATTTATCAGAATATACAGTTTGTATTGATTGCCATACCCAAATACCTTTTTCCACATCTCCTTGTGGTGGATCCATAGTCCAAGTGTATACACCTGCTGGATCTGTAGGAGGAACTGTATCTCCTGTAGGAGTTTGTGGTTTAACACTAGACTACGTATAAGCGAATCTGGTATATTCTCCATCCTTACCAGCTACTGAAGCACCACGGAATCTATTAGGATCTCCCCATTCTACATTAGGATCATCTACTTCAATAGAACTTTTAGTAGACATCCATATTGCAGATGCTGTATAATTTCTATGCCAACCGTTGGTAGTACCATCACCAGTAGGTCTATCAGGTATAGCATCGTTATCGTTATATGTAGTCCATAATGAATTAGGTTGTAAATGGAACTATAATACTACTGTCTTTTTAAATGTAGCATTACCTTCACAGTTAATTAACAAGTCTATATGAGGACTATTAGTAACAGATAAAATATCTGTAATTGTGAATATACCATTAGCCATCGTACACTTAAGACCTGTTGCTTCCCAAGTTAAGAAGTAAGATCCTTCAGCATATACATCTGAATATGATAATTCTGTAGTACCTTTAAAAGCTTGTACTCCAAATGTTAAATTATCTAGCTGGCTATACTTATCTAATATATTTAATTCATTATCCACAATAACAGATAGGTTGTCTTTAGTAAGATTTACTGAGTAAGCATCCTATCCTTTGAGACTATCTTCTTGTTCTGGAGTAAACTAAATCATAGCACCTGTCATGTAGACATTAGTTAAGTAAGCACCATCTCCATGTAGTACTCCATCATCTGGAGCTCCAGGAATAGTCAACCCTTCTATTTTACCAAATTGTGACGCAATGTTAGTCCAATCAATTGCCCAAGTACTAACATCTTTTAAGAACCTTTTATAATCTCTTGTAGAGTAAGCACTAGATTGTCTAGTTTCATCTAAGAAATTACCATATACTGCAAATTTCATATTAGCAGTAGGATGCTGAGTAGTATTAGGCTTTAGTGAATATCTAAATTGTTTACCTCTTTCATCTAGAATTTCAATAGGAGTAAAATAAGCAGTACTAAATCCCTACATTTTTTCAAACCCACATTCATCTGTACCTGGAGTAGTTTCATTTACTCCACTAATATTATGCCATATACCTCTACATATATCATTAACATGTAACCCACTGTATTCTCCTTCTTCTAGTTTAAGTGTAGCTATCTAGTTTTTAGTATCTACCGATTCAATTGTACCAAAAGCAATAGAATTCCACAATTCACCACTTACTACATCTACTCTGTTAAAACGTAATTCTGGTACAGATAAGAATTCTCTAAGAGTTAAGCTTCCGGCTTCTATATTGCCGTGTTCATCAATTATAGCTCCATCTCCAAGTAGTCCTGATATATAATTACCAATAGTAATTCCTTTTTTAGCATATATCATACTATCAGCTATTACACTATTCTTAAATGTAATAACACCCAATGCTGTATCATCGTATAGTTTACTTAAGAATAACTTACCGCCTTCTGATGCTATTAATGCTTTAACTACAGCAGTGTCGATAATACCACCTTCGCCACTAATATAATCTGCCAATACAGCTGGAGATACATTATGCCATGTACCATCACTACTATACTATATTAAGTCTCCTTCTGTAATATAAGTAATGGTAACATCTTTTAAAGTAGATAAGTGATTAATTCTTTCTACTAAGGTATCTAGCTCACCAACACTAGTATCTAGAGTCTATACATTACCCTACAATGTTCTTACTAATCCTGTGAGTTCATTTAATTCATCTTTAGTTGCATACTATGCCATATCTTAATTATTTTATTGTTATACAGTAGCTCCTGTAGCATCTACCCACTAAGAATTATTTTTATTGAATATAGGTTTACCTAATGTAGTATCAAAATACATAGTACCAATATTGTATCTATCTATAATAGGTCTATGCTAAGTATCTCCATAACTTCTAATATTAATAGTTTTCACTGTAGCATTCCCTGTAGAAGTATTAGATTTATTTAAAAAAGGTCTCGCATAAATAAATAACTTAATCTCTGCATGAGTATCAGTTGTTTTAGGAACAAAACTTATATAGCAATTCGTATTATCAAATATAGTAACATTTAGTTTTTTAGAATTCCAGCCAGTCTTACTTTTTCCTATTACTATAGATTGTGATTTACTCCCAATTAGATTTCCTTTTATTTCTATATCATCTTCTTCACTATACCAATCAGCTTTTGTCAGTAATAAATTGTTAAAATTATATAAAATATCTGATGTAGCTGTAGATGTTTTGTTATAATGAATAGTAATTGGGATTATAAATTCTTCTCCAATATTGAAACTATTGAATTTTCCATAACTGTTATCTTCTGGAATCTAAATAGTAATCTATCCAGTTAAATAAACTCTATTACCAACAGTACTAAAAAAAGTATCAAAAGATTTAAATTTATTATTATATAAAGTAACATTGTGTAGTTTAACACTACTAATATTACTTTCAGTATCTAACATTGTAGCTATTAATAATTTTGAAAAATCTAATACGTTAAAAACAGTATCGTTAAATGTAACATCTGCTCCTTCTGTAACACTACATAAAACAGCATTACCATCTGAATTTGTTGATGTAAATTTAACATTGCTAGCTATCATTTTTTTAATACCACCTTCTATAATAATTCCAACTATTGGATTAGACTAAGCTACAATCTCTAAATTATTTATTAATACATTGCTAGTTTCCCACAATACTATACCATTGTGATAATACTTACCATCAGAATATTTATTTGTAACTCTACAATTAGTAATAGAAATATTATTGCTATACTACAACAAAACTACAGGTTGATTCAGACTTTTAACATTATCTATGAATATATTTTCTTGGTACTTTATTGTAATAAAACCATCTGTTTTATTTTTAGTATTTGTAATATCCTCAATCCCTGAAATTTTAATTTCCCCATCTACGACTTTAGAAATACTTCCATTATTTATAGCAGAACTAATAGAACCCTAAGTATTACAATTATCAATTAATATTCCAAAGGAAATTGGTTGTTTTAACGTTATAGTTTTTCCACTTATAGCAATAATATAATTAAATTCGTAATTTAATGGTTCAGCTTTATCTTCAGATGTACCATCCTCTCCTACTATTAATATCTTATCACCAACCTTATACTTAGATGTGTCTGTTACAGTAACAGTAGTGCTTCCAAATTGTACATTTTCTGTTAAAAAAATTATGTTTTCTCTTTTACAGCTTCCTTCAAAACATCTATTACTGCCTTCTGTTCTTAATAACTTAGTATTATTTCCTATAATAGTTATAGAAGACGGTAATTTAAAGTTTGCAGTATAATACGCAGTAGCACCTTCTGTGTAGGAAACCATATATGTTTTATTACCTAATATCAATGTATTAGGTAACAAGTCAATAGCACTTTGTATAGCTTCTCTATCATCAGTAATTCCATCACCTTTAGATCCAAACCACTCTGAATAAGCAGTATCAACATTGTATGTACCATCTACTGATACATTAGTAAAAATCTAGTACATAGAGGACAAGATACTAGTTTTGTTTCCTACAATTGTACCATTACTTAAACTACCACCGTCAAACTATAAAACACAATTTTCTGGAATATTTATACTAGCTTCTTTTAAATCATAATCGTATTGAATAACGTATATTGTATTGGCTTTATTAATCATTGCCTAAGTAAGAACATTTTTATCGCCTACTATATTCTTTCTTAGATACACTCTACCTAAACCACTAAAAGACTATTTATCATAAGTTTTATTTGCTAACTATAGAGTGCCATTTTGTTCAGTTATATCTTCTTCATCAGCTGGAACAGCTTCATGCTATTCTATCCATTTACCAGTAGTAAGATCTGACTAATTATTAGAATTAAACTTATAGTGTTTACCAGTTTCTTTACAATAAGATATATGACCATCATCTAAACTATTTTCAGAATAGTTCTTCATATCCTATAATGTATCAAAACTATCTCTATCAAAGTTAGGCTTTTTTCCTCTATAGTTAAAATTATCAGCTACCTGTATCATATAAAATATATTTTATAATTATCTACTGTGGATGCGTCTTTCAGTATATATACATTATATAATATACCATCTATAGTTACAGCATTCCTCTAAAATGACTCTTTTATCTCAAATTGATTTTGATCTTTTATGCTATTTATATCTCCAAATTCATTAGGATAACAATATAATATCTTTTGATAATCAGTACTAAAGCTTTTAACAAATTCTTTTGTATCTTGTAGTACATAATCTAATTGTTTTATATTATCTTCATTAATAACAAAATTATCTGATACTACACCAAAATAACATTTTTTATTATCTCCACGATATTCTGGAATATCATATTGTACTTCGTGTCCTAGTAACTTTTCTATCATGTATAACATCTTTTTAACGTCTTCTAATTTAGTTTCATATTTAGAAGATTCCTATACTAAATCATATATATAGTTAGCACAGGTTAGATTAAGAATTTGGCAATCATCATAATCAATATTGTACTTTACCTATTCTTTCAATCTGCATCCATTTTTATATTCTTCTTTTATCATAGCGCACACATACCATTACAACATTTACACACTTTATTAGGAGATAGGCACTTACTACAATTATGATAATCTATCATACCTAACATTCTACTAAGATCTATGTAATGTTCAATAGCATCTTTAGTAAAATTGCGCTCTAAAGCATACTACAATAACTATGATCTAAAATCACACATCATTATTATATGCTTCTAATGTTTATCTAAACATGTATTACAATATGTAGTAAGTAGATTTACTTTAGCTAAATATAATTCATTCTGATCTATTGCTATAGCTTCATCTCTATTACCCTCTGATGTAAGAACGCTTACTATAAAAGAAGTTTCATTATACTCAGTAATATCAACAATAACAGTATTATCCTAAGTAACAAAGTTAGATATTACATGAGTGTGTTTATCATCTTCATCAGAATACATATTCTTTTGATTTATTATTGAATCTAGATAAATCTTATGTACATTAGCCTTAGCATCTAAAGTTATAGTTATAGTATCGTTATTTAATGTTGCATTAATTATTTTCATATCTACAAAAAATTAAAAAGGCGAAGCCGAGGATAAACCTCAACCTCGCCTGGTTTTTTTAAATAAAGAAACCGTATTATGCTGCACTATTAACACCTGTAATAAATGCTTTAAGATTCTTAACAAACTGAGAAGCACTCAAGTTAGCAGATTCTTCAACATACAATTCAGTAGTTAACGGCGTAGTTTTAATGTATTGATTGTCAGGTGACAAGTACAAGTTGTCATTCTCAATAGTAATGTAATCGTAGGATGCACCTTCAGTAACATTACGTTTAGGTTCAATGATAGGATATGCATCTGTGAATACATGACCCTTATAACCCAACATACGTACTTCCATATCACGTACTTGTTTCCAGTAACCTTTACCAGGTTTACCAGCAGTCTTAGTAATAGTTGCACCAGGGACTGCTTCAGGAACATTAGACAACAATGCACCAGGAATAGTAACATACAGAGAAGCTTCCATAGAAACTACAGAATACTCATTCAAAGAGTAAACTCCTTCATTATCATCTTTAGGAAGAGCTGTAAGTGTCAATTTATGACTTGCAAATGTAGCATTTACTCTACGATTTGCATGTTTGTTAATCTTCTTCAACAATGCGTTACCCAAATCATCAGCAGTTTCAGTTGTAGCAATTGCTTCATAGGTATGAGTGAATTGTCCCGGAGCTTCATACATGTCTTTGTAAACAATACGCAAAACATATCTGTGACCGATAACAACAGTAGCACTAGTTAAATCAATTTCGATTTTCTCTTGAACTGGTGCAACATAATCACCAATTACGTAAGAAGGTTTAGAAGCTTTCTGAATTGCGTTAGAATACTCTACAGAACGTTTAGTAGCACTAGTACCATTAGGTAAAGCGATAGTCATATTATCACCAACTACACCAATATATACTGTAGATGCTTTTACTGCACTAGCTTCATCTTTAATCAAGCTCTTATTCTCATCGAACAGAGCTACAGCACCCTGAGTAAGACTATCTACTGTAGTATAAGATGCTGGACATGTTTTACCGATAAGTACGGTATCAACTCGTGTAATCATAGTTTATATAAAAATAATTAATTGTTAGACTTAGCGCCAGTCTAGTTTGTCCTTCTACTTTCCTTATTTCAGATTTCCAGGTCAGACAAACGCATTAATTTATATTATTCCATTGAAGCAATTTCGTTGGAATAAGCATTATAATGCTACATTGGTTTAGTAGCAAGATAAATCTAGATTGCCATTTTCACAATTTCCATATGAGTATGCTCTGGCAAATCTGTATATTCTGTATTAGTAATATTATTTGAATTAATCTCTGATGGTTTAGCCAAGTATGTGATCTCATACTCACTTACTTTATATTTACCATCTGTATATAATATTACATTATTATCTTGAATTAGTTTTAAGGGTCTAGCCTGACAGTATTTCAGTTTGTGTTCAGATAATGAATTACCTAACTGTCTATCTATTGTTTCAATTGCAGATTCTAAAGTATCTGTATACTTGACTATATATTTACCTATATCATTCTTTTCCCAGCATTCATTAGGGTACTCATCACTTGGTTCTATACCAGCGGTGTCTCCAAGTAATAGTACATAGTCATCTGGTAATTCAACAGAATATGAATTTTTAGTTCCTTTGGATATCTAAGTATTTGAATAGTTTCTTTTACGAATTAAAGTACGCAAATCATCTATACGTTTTTCTGTCTATTCAAATCCTTGAGCTTTAAAGTTAATACCTGAGTATCTTGTTTTATAAAATTTATCAATCGCCTCATTAATGAATGATATAATAGTGTCTGAGGATAGCTTATCCTTAATAACTAAGTTAGGATCCATTAACTATAGCCTACGTTCAAATTCAATTTGGAATTCTCGTTGTGTCATAATCATTCATCTATTTGGTTCAACTATGATTTAGTCTATATTCTCCTAGACTCAATATCTTCTAATGCTAGTTCTACAGCTCTATTAATTACTTCAAACTGCATATACTCTGGTATCTCACTCATACCTTCAGCTGGTAAGTTCTCTATCTTAGTAGGGAACTTAATATAAGTAATATCTACAGAATAACTATTACTACTCATAGCTAAGTAATCATAATAGATATATAGAGTATTATCTTCTATTACAGCTACTGGATCTTCTATCCAAGGATTGTTATTGTAAGTCTTCTTGAACTTAGTAGCGTCAGAATGATCTATTAATTTTATAGTAGCTTTGTTACTATTGAAGTTTAACACTGCATCTACAAAGAACATTCTGTCACTGTTGAATAAGTTAGTAACATAACATCTATTTGAATTTGTTTCAGTATTAGCAACAACGTTAACATCTGTACGTACTAATTTTTCTAAATCGTGAATACGTTTTACAGATCCTTCAAAGCTAGTCTTTAAGTAGTTATTACCAGTAAACTTATTACTGATTTCTTGGTATAAACCTTGATCTAACCAGTAATCTATTTCTTCTGGTAAGAAAGCAGGACAACCCCCAAAGGCTACGCTTTGAGAGTTTTTGTCCATTGCTACTTTAAAATATGAGTGAAATTGTTCTCTAGTCATTATTTAGATTTTATTTCAGACATAATACTTAAGTAAATATCTTGATTCTTTTTGTCTTTCAAATATGCAATTACATCTTCAAGACCGTTACCAATAAGATCAGTACCAAAGTAATATGATGCTCTGTTCTTACGAATAATATTTTTACTTAAAGCTTCTTCAATTACAAAGTTAATTTCTTTATTAGGATTATCTACCCAAATTCTAATAAATCTTGCTGGATCAGCTTCTACGTTTTCACCAAGTCTAGCTTCAACCAATTCATTAGACATAGTGTCAGCTTTAACTCCAAATAGTCTAAGACATTTGCGCATATCTTCAAGACTCATCTTATCCAGTGCTCTATAAGCATCACGTTTAACTTTGTTAGCTTTATTAATTTGTTCTGCTTCAGCTTCTTTATTTATAAGTACATAATCAGTAGATGGAGTTACTTTATCAATGCCATTTGCTACTCTCTTATGTCCTAATAGGAATAAATATTGCAATTCTCCTTCAGGTCTATCAGTATTAATTACTAATTCTTTCTTACCAATCTTAATTGCAAATGTATCCCAAAATGTGCTATCTGGATCTAATTCTCCTTCAGCTTTACCCATTTTCTATTCTAGTTCTCTAGCTTTATCTGCTTTTAAACCAGTGTATCTACTACCAGATCTAGTCCAGTAAGAACTAATAAAATCAAAGCAGTTAGACCATTTAATCAATCCTGTCCAAGGATTTACTTTTGTCATTCTAACGATTACTTCCATAATTATAAAATTAGATTATCAAGTTAGTATTATAGGGGCTTGAATAACAAGCCCCTTATATTTTTGACTGAATTACTCAGCCATCATGATCAATTCTCCACATGCACGAGGATCTCTTAACATGATGCCCACTTCTCCGAGGAAGTGGCAGCTGTATCCATCCTTAGCATTAGAACGAACTTCTGTGTTAGAGTGAGCGTAACCAGCAGGAGTTACAGAACCAGCTGTACACCAGTTAACGAATTCACGATCTTTACGAACTACTTTAACAATGTTAGCTTCACCATCACGACGACCCAAATCCAAGAATGTCATACGGTAAGATTCCAACGGTTTCAAAGTAACCGGATGCAACTGACGATTGTAAATAGTATTGTCATACAACGGGAAATACTTCAAAGTCAATTCGATACCATTAGACATAGCGTAAGTCTTGAACTGACCACCGAATTTCAAGTTGTCACCAGAACCAGTTACGAATACTGTGTCGATCAAGTTCATGTTAGCCATCTTTTCTTTAAGTACACGGTCAAATTCACGCATACCCATTTCACCTGTCAATGCAACGAATTTACGTTCATTAGTACCAAGTACATTATAAGACAGATCAAACAAGAAATCTTCCAACAGTTCTGCTGTTAAACGAGTATAATAACGTCTATTAGATGGAGCAATCTGTTCCAACAAACCAGCACCAATAAATGCAGGACGACCGTTCTTACCTTTCAGGTTACAAGAACCATCTTTATTTACATTATTCTGATTGTATACCAAAGCTCTTTCAAGACGTTTGTACCATTCGCGCATTGCAACCCATTCCTGGAATGTAGACCACAAGTAAGAAGTTTTACCAGTCTTAGGATCTTTCAAAGCTACTGCCATAACTGTAGAGAAAGCAGAACCTGTAATATCATAAGACAAACGTACTGTAGTCAAATAATTACGCATTTTGAAATGAGTGTTGTAGTTCAGGATATCAGCCTCTTCACTGTATTCTTCATAAGCAGAAGCCAAACGGTTTACTTGGCAACCAGAAGATAAAACAGCAGGATCAATATAAGAAGCAGGGCTACCGTTAGATACAAATACTGTATAAACATACAGATTACCATCTTGATACGGAGCGTCCTGAATACGTGCTTGACTCTTGTCATCAAATTCGATAGTAGCACCAGGACCAAACCATGCATCTTCCAACCACAAAGTAATAGGAGTATTGCCCAAACCCGGAGTAGAATTTTCATTAATTGCAGCGCCATTCCATTTAGCGTCACGAATTGTAACAGCTCTATCTTGGTCAATCATAACACCCCATTCAAATGAAGGCTGATCAATAGTCATTACATTTCCAAGACCACCTGTCAACATATCAAGAGAAGTACTGTAACCATTATCTTTAGTACCAAATACGTATGACAGGATAGTAGATACCTCATAAGGTCTTTGCTGAGAAGCGAGACTAATCTTATTAGTGTCGATCAAATCAGAAAACCATTTACCTTTGTATAATTGGAGGTTATTAAGAATATTATTATCCATAAAATACTAGTAATTTAATTTTTTTATTTATATAATTAATTATTATGATATACGCAGTTGTCGTGCAGCTGAGAACCAAATTGGATCATCATCAGAACCCGTAGCTTGTTTTCTAGATTTAGTAGTAATACTACTAGATTTTAAACTTCGTCTAAACTTATCAATAGCTGAATTATTTCCTTCACGTTTAGCAGCCTCAATAAGCTTATCAGCATTCATTGTAAAGTATGCTGATTCTATGAGATTCTTAACACCACCCTTAGCATAGTCCTTTTGGTACTTTGTTTTACCGTCTGTGTCTGGCTTAAGTATATAATCTATTAAAACCTTTTTATCTTTTTCAGGGACTGTAATACCACGTATATTCTTTAAGCCTTTTATTTCGCTAACAACGTTATCATAGAATTGCTGTTGTCTCTGTAACTATTCACGATAAGCCTTTTTCTGATCCTCTAATAGCTGTTTCTTCCTTTCCTCTTTAATCTCTTTCAGATCTTCTAAAGCGTCTTGCGCTTCATCTTCAAGTAATCCAGCTTCTTCGTATCTACTTACTAACTTATCAATCTTCTTAGTAGAGAACCCTTTTTCTTTAAGTAATTGTTTTACTACTAATTTCTGATTAGCTTCATCTTCAATATCAATATCATCTAAATCTAACTCAGCATCAATAGTCAGATACTTCTTTAAATCTCCACCTTGCTTTACGAAATTATCTAGTGCTTCAACTTCTTCACTAGAGTATTCAGGCTTACTATTTTCTTCAATGACATTTTGGAAGTAATTAATTAACTCATCAACACTTTTGGGTTTATCTTCATCTTCTTCAAATTCCCAATTAAGTTTTTCAGCCATAGCATCAAAGAAGTTAGTAACAACATTTTCTTCATTGTTATCTTCAATCTCTTCTTCCTCTTCTGCTTCTTCCTCAATGGTTTCTTCTTTACGAGGTCTACCAGGCTTACGTTTTGGTTTATCTTCAATATCTCCTTCTTCGATTTCTTCTTCCTCAGTACCTTCCTCTACTGGATTTTCTTTCTTATTCTTTACTTCGATATTGTTCTTTTTAATATCTTCCAATTCTTCATCGTCTAGTGATTCAAATTCATCAGCATCAACATTAACATTTTCATCAATATTTGAATTTCTAAAACCACCATCTGGATTAGGGATAAAGCTGTCTAATACAGCTTCAAATCCACCTAATGTCATTTTTTTATCCATAATTAAAATATTTAATTAGATTTATTTTTTCTTCTTTTTACCTTTATTCCATTTAGCAGCATTCTAAGCGAATATTGCTCTCTTTCTTGTTACAGGATTCTTACTGTGAGTTAGTTCTTCGGTTGTCTTTCCTGTTTTCTTTTTAGTTGCATTGAACTTACCTCTATTCTCTGGCTTTATCTTTATCTTCTTCATAATTCTAAAATTGTTTATTTACTATTGGATAAGTACCAAGTAAAGGTATCTTGTTAAACCACTTTGTGTACTATCCAGGTGTAGCAAATTGAAGATAAGCAGCTTCAATAGATCTCATATCTTTAGGTAACGATCTTATAGCTTTCTTAATCTATCTAGAAGTTACCTTATCTCCTATATTATTAATCATACCATTCTTAAACATATACTCTCTAAGAGTATTCATATAAGACTTCTATTCTGTACCTTTACTATAATAATCAGTTTTATCTGGAAATAATGGATTCTTCTATTTTGATAAATCTCTTTTTAACTCTGCAAACATAGAGTTGCTATAATCAGGATTTGAACTTTTAGCTAAATTGAAATCTACATAGTGTCCTAATTCATGTCTAGTAGTAGGATAATCTATCTCTGTAAGATTTCTATTTATTTAATACTCAAAATCATCATATCCTGCTGGCTGTCTTCTAGTAATATACCTATTTACAGCTGCATCTTTAGCCTACATTTTAGCCTTAGCGTCTAACTGTTTTATAACAGGATTGGGCAAATTCCAATAATTAGTGTTATACTAATTAATTATGTCTTCGTATACTTGAGCATAATTATCACCGTAAGTATTCTAAATCTGTCTAGCTCTTTCCATATAAGCTGGATTAGAATATAGATCTTCAATTATTCTATTTCTAGATTCTATAGCATCGTCATATAATTTAAATGTACGAGCTTTATCTTCGGCTTCTCTACGGAATAAACTATTTATCTTATCCTATACAGTTCTTTTTACTTCTGGTACATATTTAGAAGAGTATTTAGTTAATCCTCTAGCTACATTAGATACTGCATTACCTGCTAATTTAAATACTGGATTAAGTAAAGCTCCTTCTACATATAGACTGCCTAATGGGTCTGAATTTGAAACATAGCCTGCACCTGGGTTATATCCATATGTAGGATTATATGGATCTCCTTTAGGGTCAAAGTTAGTAATAGGTCTTTCACTAGTATTCTGTGGTGGATCTTCATCTACAATACCACCATCTGCATACTTCTTCCAATCCCAGTACTTCAGCTAGGGATTATTCTCCCTAGCCTACTTATACTGTTGCATTCTCTATCTAAATGCTTCACGTTCCATAATTATTTACTTTTCTTTCCACTTTTAGATGACTTCTTGCCACCTTTCTTTCCACCACATGCCATAATTATAAAGTTTTAATATAGTTAAACCAATTTTTCCTATTCTCTTTGTAAGTCTTTTTACGATTTTTTATTTTATACTTATTTGTATTAATTTCGTAATCAGATTTATCTTCGTTTGCATATGCTTCCATTTCATAAGGGATCGTATAGTATGCAGAAGATGCCGGGTAAGTAATAGGATTACCTTTAATCCACTCCCATACATAATCAGCATAATACTTTAACCAACTACCTTTATCTTTAGCCTACTATAAATGTATATTTTCGTGATTCCAAGTAGTAGTTTTAATATCAGATTCTTTCTTTTTGGTTAAAATATACCCACACCAACTCATTGCAGAGTAACCACTAAATGGATAATGATCCATATGCTTATACTATACTTTGTCTTTATTTTTAGTAGTAGTAAATAGCTGCTTTACTAACCACCATGTTTCTTTAAACCAATTCATGTTTATTTAGATTTAGATTCACCTACCACTTTATTTCGCAAAGCTGTCTTTGCTTTTAATTTCTCTCTATCCATAGCAGCTTTATCAGACATACGTTGCAACTCAGTTTCATGCTTCATTCTATCTTTTTCAAGCTATATCTTCTTATTTTCAGCTTCTCTCTTCTGCTCTATTTCTCTACGCTTATTGTTAAGTTCTAATTGTTTAGTAGCAATATCAGAATTTATCTTCTACTATTCTAGTGCTTGTTTTCCTATTTCAATTGGATCAGGAATTCCATTCATATCTTGATCCATATTTTCAGCACCACGATAAGCATTAAGTTGTGCTACAGTAATTTTAGTAGCATTGTCTTGATCTACTTTATATTTTTCAAGATCCATTTCAGCTTCCTTAAGCATAAGCTCTTCTTCTTTAAGCTGATTCTGTTGTTCTGCTATTTGCTGTTGTGCTTGTTGTTCAGCTTGCTGCTATTGCTGCATCTGTTCCATTCTTTTCTGCTCAATTTCCTCAAGTCTGTTCTTAATCATACTCATATTATCTAAAGTAATGATTTCAGCAATATCTAACAGACTAGCACCATTCTGCATAGCAGGTTGCAGCAATTGCTTTAACTGATCTATATACTGTTGATTCTTAGTGCTATCATCTACAAATATATCCATATCTTCATAGAAGAAATTATCAGATAATTGTACAAATGCTCTAGTAGCATCATCTAATATATAATTCAAGTATCTCTTATTATCTTTCCAAGCTGCTTTAGAAGTATTCAACAACATAGTTAATACTCTTCTCTTTACCTAATTGTGATTCCAGAACCAAGGTTCAGTAATATGATAAGACATATTAACGGCAGTATTAGCATTACTTACTAATTCACTAGCAGCAATCTGTCCTTGTCTTTGTGGAGTAATACCAGTAAGCTTAGCTACCATATCTTCAATCTTCTACATTAATTGAATATACTCAGCTATTACATTACTCATAGTTAAGTCCCAAGAAGATAACTAGTTGAATTGAGATGGCTTACCTCCTTCACGTCCTGGTATATCCCATCCTTCATCATAAGGATTGATGAAAGCTACACCTAGTGCACTTAAGTAATGCATCCACTTGTTAACATCAATATTCATAGATTTAGGTATCTAAGTAATATCCATTACTGCTACTTTACCTTTATCTCTAGATAATGCTAATTCAAGTCTATACCATACTACAATATACATATACTGTAATGGTTTCATCATACTTACTAATGATCTAGGCTTACTATTAGTATTATTATATACTACACCAGTATAAGGCAATTTCTGTGAATTAGGATTATCAGCAGATATATGTTGATATTCAATAGGCTGAATTCCTATATACATATCATCACCGATTCTATATCCTTCCCATACTTCAATAATCCAATCCCATTCTACAGATTGTTCTGTACCTGTTACTTTGTAATCTTCATCTACTTGAAATTCTTCAACTTCTCTAGTTTCTGGATTTAGTAAAGTAACAAATCCTATCTTTTTGAAAGACTTCCAACAGCAGTGATATACTGTTATATGATCTACATCAAACGGATTATCTGTAAAACTATTGATCTTATGCAATTTAATAGATTCATAATCCATACTAGTCTTTCTTATTTCTGGATTATTACCAGCTCCGGGTCTTTGATCAATAAGTTCTAATAATTCATTTAGTTGTCTTTCAGACATTTTATCATAGAATCTATCGTATATCTCAGTAGCAGACATAATCATCTTTCTACGACACCATGCGGCATCATCTATGAATTCTAAGTCTAAAGAATGCTCATAATCAAAGTACATAGGGTTTACTCTTTCTACATAAGGATCTCCATTGATTACACCTACATAGTATATTTCTTCTCCACCTATTAAAGCATCTTTCCAACCTTTATAAAACTCATGAGTAAGATTTAATTTTCTCTTTAGAAATTGTAATGCATGATAAGCTTCAGTTTCTGCTATATCTTTATAATCTTTCTATAGATACTTAGCTATAGCTTCTGGAGTCTAGATTTCTCCTGTAGCTAATGCTTGTTCATATCTAGCTGCTTGTTCTGGACTTAACTTACTAGCTATAGTAGCCTGAATATAATCCATTAGCATTTCTTTGGCTTTTTCCTGTAGTTCACTAGCAGCTATATCACTTGTACGTTGTGGATGAAAATTAAAAGGTCTCTTAGTTTCTTCACCAAGTAACTGATCTACATATGGTTTGATGATATTATAATCCTATGCCATAGCAGGAAACCCATCATCTTGTTTAAATGGATTGGTTACATATTTAAGATCCTTTTCATTATATATGCTATTATATAAATCATAGTAAGTCTACATCTCGTCAGATCTAGATCTACCATTACCACCAAATCCTGAATCTCCAGCGCCTACTACATAGTCTACGCAGGCTTCTTTCCAGGCTTGTGTCTTCTTTGACATTGGTAGTTTCTGTGCAGGGAAACTTTTAGTATTCTTCATAATTAAAATGTATATACATTATCGTCGTTTGAAAATACTCTTGGAGTATCGTCATTGAACCAACTCTGCGCAAAAATTGGTCCATCAAAGAGCATCTTCTATTTGTTTTCTTTTTCTTTCTTTTTAACAACTACATTATATAGTTGTTCTCTATATATCATAACCTACATCAACGCCATCACTCGGTCAAAGTTACCTGTATCATTATAGCTTATTAGCTCTTCTAATAGCGGCTCTGATAGTATTCTAGTTAGGTTCTTCTTACCTGGCGCATACTCTTCATTTAACCATTCTTTTATCATACCTTCACCCCATTGCTTTATCTACTTATTCATGTGACAACCTTTTCTTCTTTGTACTTTAGAATTACTAACTATATCATTAATAATATCAGGTTGATCAGCTAATAAGTAATCACAATGCTTAGCAGTAAAGTAAGGGAATAAACCTTTGCGTTCATTTTCATACATTATACGTGCATTATAGTATAATGCTAACTTACGTAGATTCTCATAGTACTCTTCAGCTGTTGCAGGTCTACCAGTATATTCAGCTACTATAATATCATAATACTCTTCAAAGTTCTAAAACCTCTTATATACTATAGATGATCCTAATGAATTAGTACCAGACTAGTCATGATCATAAGGGTCTACACCTATTATATATAATCCAGCTGTTGCATCTTTAGCTGGATGTTCCCATATAACTATTGAACCAGTAGGATCATCATCTTTACCAAGTGGGTACTTGGTAACATCACCATGTTTCTTAGGTATCCATTTGATATTGCCAGACTCATCAAATATTAAATCACCTACTTGTTTATGATTCTATAACTAAGTATTAGTACGAATAAGTCCTAATTGCTCCTGTAATTCTTTCTTAGGAAATATATTACCGTTAAATTCTAGCATTGCTTCTTGTGGAGTAATAGGACGCTCTGCAACGTAACGGTCTATAGCTGTAGTATTAGTAGCTGTACTTATTACCTTTCTACGTTCATCTAATATAAATTCAAGGGAAGGTTTAGTAATAGTATTACCATCATCATCCATGTATATTCTATTACCATCATCATCTCTAGTATCTAGATTAGTATACTATGGAACAAAGAATCCACACAATTTATCTGTAGGTGTACTATCCCATATGTTCTCAAATCCTAAACAATTGTATCCATCTGGATTATAGAACATATCTTTCATAGTTTCAAATGCAGAGCCTTCGTCACCACCAGTTCCCCATACAATCATAGTACCAAACGCTACACCATCTTGTTCTACAGATGGTCTAGCAATTTGCCACGCAGCACCTAATTCTGAGAATGAACCTCCTTCTTCAAATAGAATTAATTTGGCACGTTTACCACGTACTACATCAGGATTATCTTTCAAAGTAACGCCAATAATCTCTGACTTATAACCCATTTCTACTTCATTGCCAAATTCATCTTTAGTCCAGAATCCAGCTCGTTTACGCATAGTACTGTTAACAGATCGTTTCTTACCCCAAGCTGTATTTTTATCTATAAAGTCCATATAGTCCCAAGCTTTAGTAAGAATACCATCTTCAGTAAGATACTGCTTATTAGAAGCATATATGTATGTTTTACTATTAGGTATTAGATAATAATTACGACATGCCATAGCTCCACCTTTGTAACTATATCCTTTACGACGTGATTTAAGTAGACATATATGTTTTCCTTTATCTTCTGCTTCTTGTACTGCCTAGAAGTAGAAATAGTCATAATCATAGAAATCTGGAAATGTTACTACACTATCTCTTTTTATTTTAGTTTCTCCATTAGGTAGTTTAGTAATAGTGTTAACTATACGTTGCATTGGACAAAAGTTAATATAAAAATAGTTATACCCAGTGATGTAATCTCCATCCTCTGCGGTATAACCATTAATGCAACGATCTTTCTATTCGTCCCAATATGTGTAATATTCAGTAGTACCAATTGGATACTAACAATAAGCTCCGGTCTTTAAGAATGTTAAAGCCGGAGTTCTAAACTTATCACTATTTATTATTTTCTTCTAGAAGTCAATCATAGTTTATTCTTTAATTGGTCGCCCTACCACCGAATCGAACCCGGACCTAGAGGGTTAGAGCCTCTCGTGCTACCACTACACCATAGGGCAATATGCCAGGGAATATTTAATGTCTGTCCCTGTCAGACCTCTCTATCAGTTCAACGAGATTATTTCTTAAACAAACTCTTTAGCCAATGAATAGTACGCTTGATAATACCTTTCTTCTTAGGTTCAGCTACTGCTTCTTTCTTATATTCTTCAATCAAAGACTCACTAGCTTCTTTAACTGCTTTATTTGCTTTTTGTTTGTTATCAATTTCTTTCTCAAGCACATCACAAATCTCTTCAGTGCTATTACATTTTGTTAAATCAAGTACTTTCTTCATAGTTTCTTTATTTATATTCATATAACGTACCTATTAATTTATTGTTATAAACTTGTGTATAATTTGCACAAATTAAGCTAATTCATAAGGATTAATCTGAGCATCTCCACGTACTTTAGTAGTACTAACTTCTTCAGCTTTAACTGCCTTTTCGAGGAAATCTAACGTTTGAAAAGTAGCTTTTACTTTTTCCATACCAGCTAATAGATCTTTAATCTTCTTTTCATCTAATTGCTCTTCTAGAGAATCTTCATAATACTTACTAATAGTATCTACTTTGTTTCTCATACTATCTAGCATTCTTAGATTTCTAGTATATATTAGCTTCTTATAATCATCTTCACAAGACTTTTCTTCTACTGTAAGATTATAATTCTCATCACCAAAGTATAACTACTTAAGCTTCTTTTCTCTGATATCTGGTTCTAGCTGAAGCACATATGGAGATTTAAAATACCACATAAGTACTATATAACTTATTACATTTGTAGCTTGTGTTTTGTCTGGCTTATCAGCCTCCCATAACTTTTTAAAGAATGGGAGACCTAAAGCATCAGGGTGTATTACTACTTTACCACCATTTATATCAAATAGCTTCATCAGTTACTTCTTCAACACTAGGTTCAAAATTCTCTGGCATGAATTCTTCAGGATGCTGAGCTCTATATTCTTCTTCTGCTTTAGTATTAGTAATAGCGTCTAATAGTTGATAGAATTTCAATTCTACCGCTTCTTGTTGTTCAGCAGGAATCTGATTAGTGATTAATTTATTCATTAACTCCTTCATTACATCCTCTGTGAATTCTCCTTGGACAATATCGGTCTTATATCTACTATCACCGATAACCACTTCTATAAAACTTCCAACCCCTGATGCACTTACTGGAGTAATTGTAATATTTAAATTTTCCATAATTATTCTTTTACTTCTTTAATTTCATTATTTTGTTCTGCTGTAGCTTCTCCGAATCCTTTTTCTCCTCTTTCTGTTTCACTCAATTCTTCTACCAAAGTAGGTTCTAATATAGAACAAGGAACAATGACTAACTGAGCAAATGGTTCATCTGTAGTATATACTGTAGGAATAGCATCTGTAGTTACTTTAAATTTAGCCATCAACTCTCCACGATAATCAGAATCAATCACTCCAATACCATTACACATAATAATAGATCTTTTAGAGATAGATGATTTCATACAGATAAATCCAACATATCCTTCAGGAATTTCTACAGCAATATCAGTGTGATATACTAGTACTAACTTGCCACTATTATCTACTTCTTGAGTAATACGAGTAGTATATAGATCTAATCCTGCACTGCTACTAGTAGCTCTAATAGGCAACTTACCTTCAGATTTTTTAATCTCTTCTGTGCCGTCTTCTTTCTTTACTGAGTAATCTAACTTTTTAAATTTCAATTGTTCCATAATTATTTATCTTGTTCAATATCTTTTGTGTTAATACTAATCGCTTTACCATGATGAAATCCCCAATCTAAGAATACCGTATTACAAAGTACATGATCTATATGAGGTAGTCCACTTTCAGGATCTATTAATTCTCCTTTGTCTATAGCAGTAAGATGTCTTAGTAATGCTGCTTTATATCTTTTCCAAAAATCTGGAAGGTTTTGCCAACTGTTATCTGAGTATTTCTGAGCTCCGTAAGTAAGTACCTTACCAATATTCTCAACTACATCTAATGGAACTAGATCCATTCTTACTTTACCACAATCATATTTCTTACCATCATTCTCCATCTTCAATATACTTATTAGTTAAACAGTTGTACAATCCTTTTATCTGTAACTGCCTAGTTTCAATGCTGTCCGTATCTTTCAACTTAGCTAAACCTTCTAGAATATCATCCATGAATTCATTGTATGTTAAGGAATAGTTATTGATCTTCTTATCTGCAACTTCCATTAACTCTTTTAGCTCTTCACTGATATTAGATCCAAATTGTTTAACGTTGTTTTTCTCAAATTCCCATAGAGCTAATGAATCTTCTTTACTCTGTCTTTCCATATTCTTTCATTACTTTAATAAAACATCCAGCAGCCCAGCCAACTAAATACGCATACCCTTCGTTACCACCACCTGAGAATTCTTCTCCATTCATACCTGTAACTTCAAAGTAATAATCAGTTATGTGAACTGATTCGTGTGCTATATGCGTACCATCTAATTCATCAGGTCTATATATTATGCAAATAATACCCATCTCAGAACTACTGTTTAACATAACCGGTCTACATTCTGCAATAATATCTCCGTCATACGCCTTTAACATTTCTTCTTCAGCTTCTTTTCGTATTTTATCGAAACCTGGTAATAAGTTGTATATAGTGAATTTCTTTAATATTGTGTATACATCTTCTTCCTTTTCTATTATAGCTATCCAAAATGTTCTAGGATATATATTATCAAACTTTCTTAGTATCATATTCTTAATAGTCTACTGTCACTAATTGCTATATACATCTGTATATTGTTAAGTAATACAGGATCAAAGTAAATAGAATCTAACCAGTGAATCTTATAATTAGGCGTTAAGCATTCTTCAATAAACTGTCTCATTTTGTTTCTTTGTATCTCTTTTTTAATTTAAGTTTAAATAAGTAAGCAAACATAATATCTTTAGTATCTTCATCATTTGACATTACTTCTTTAGCAAACTTAAATGGACTATTGCATATTACTTCTATAACAGGATAAGGTAAATTATATTTATTTGCCAGACTTGAGTAAATTGATATCTTTTTTTGCTGTTGCATTTATATAATATTCACTAGTTTCTAACTCTGTTAAAGATTCTCTGATAGTATTAGGTCTAATAGAATTTATTATTACTATAATATCAGATTCATCTAAATCGTGATTTCTATATAATATATCAGATAACTTTTTAATTTCTTTGTTAGAGTAAGGTTTCTTCGGAACGAAAGAAGTTAATTTTAAATTAGAACGTAAGTTAAAAAGATGTCTGAAATACCGTACTAACCTATTACTTCTATTCTCTACATGTACTATATGCCCATTGTCAAAGATCATATAGAAATGTTTATTATTTATTTTATTATTCATTTACTCTTAGTATTAATGTTATTTGCACCCTATCTTTTATTATCTCTGGAATTAGTATCTTATTAACTACTAATTCATCTTCTGCTTTTCCCTGTACTAAAAGACCCTCTTTCTTGAACTTACTTATATATCTACTTAAGTTATCAGGAGTAATACCCATAGTACTTTTAATCATTCTACGATTGTCAGTATTGGCTACATTTTTACTTACACCAGGTATTGAAGTAAAGTTCACATCTAATTCAACGAACTTAGTAAGTAACTCCAATTCCCTATTTGTAAGTTGTAGTATACCATTTAAAGCGTTAAGGTATTCATAGTAAAGATTGCCTTTATTAACAGTCTTTACTAATTTATTCATCTAACAAATCTTTAATACTATTGAGAACTTTATTTAAATTGTGGTATACAGTTTCTGCTTCTACTTTAACACATTGCTGCACATTACCTTCATTATAATCCTTCATTAGTTCATTATAATCTTTAGTATATGTATCAATCAAAGTATTAACATATTCTTTTACTTTCTCTAACTTATCACAACAGCATTCACATTCATCCTCATTATTATCTTTTTCTACTTCTTCACTATACCAGATTACATAATCTTTGTTAGCTAATTCTTCCATAGTAGAAGAATCAAATGCCATTGAAGTATAAGTTTCTGTATCTGATACTACTTCAGATTTCTGAAGTTCCCACAAGTTTAAATCTTCAACTTTAGTAAACACATCACCTTTTTCAGCGAAGCTAAAATTCTTAATTACTTTGTATCCTTCCATATGTCTAACTTTTTATTTAATATCTTTTGTTTAAATTCTTGTATTCTGTTAAAGTTCTTCTTACACTCTTCATACCCATCAATTCTGCCTTGAATGTATCCTTCGTGTTTTCCTTGAGCATAAGTAAGAGCACCAAAACCGATAACACTTACAAGTACTATTATTATTGTTCCCATAATGCCCTTAAAACGCACTAACATAAAAAGTGTTTAAAATATTTAACATTTATTAATGTTTAGTAAAGTAGTAGCAAAAAGAATGCCCCGCTTTGATGGCAGGGCAGCGATTTATTACTCTAAAAATAAAAACATTCAATTCATGAATAATAGCTTATTTAACGACTTTAGCTACAACGTCGTATGGTTTAACTAATTGTGAGTCTTTAAATAGATCAAAGTCTTTAGCAAATTTCTTAGGGTATACTATAGTATCACCAACCTTAATGGTACTATCAGCACCGGTTGGAATAGATAGAACAATACCTTTTGCAAAATCTGATTCAACTTCTTTAGTATGAGTTTTTACTTCATACTTATTAAAACCTTCTTCATCCTTTTCCCCAGTAGGGATTTGTTCAGTATACTCTTTAGTAACCATGATAGGAGCTAAAGGTTTTACCAATATATCTTTTTCAAAACTATATTCCAATCCGTTTACCACTGTTTCTAGTACTTTATCTTCCATAATATTTACTTTATAATATATATTAACGCAGTAAGTAAAGTAAGGTTACTCATCTATATGATTAAATTTGCGCTTAAATATATATCCTTTATGACATATATCCATTCTATCTTTAAAGTTAGCGCAATTCATATTATTAACAAACGCACAACCTACGCAACAACCTTTACTAAGTTCAGGAGTAGCTATATAAGTTTTATTCCTGAAAACATACTCAATTCTATCTGCTTTTTTTTGTTCGTTCTTTTCCATAGTAATACCGTTTTAGGGGCTACCTTTTTTATTCAAAGACCGTCAGAAAGGTAGCTAAACTGAGCCTACTTACGATTAGGATTCCCTGGTGCGCTTCTACTTTACAGTAACTTCTTTAAGCGTGGAACGTACTACGATCCCGTGTACTTAGGGCACATTACTTTGTTAATTTATTTAGTATGATATAAGCTAGACACCCTAACATACCTACTAAACATAGTGCAGTAAATTCTGTCATTTAACTGTATTTATTTCTTTCTTAAACTGTTTATATAAATCTTCAGAGAAAGTATATTCTATCTGTCCTGGTAAAGTAAAGGATCTATAATCATCATTTAATTTATAGTTTTTACTTATCTTACTTAAGTAAAGGCAATTAGAATACTGCTAATCTCTTTGTCTTATGAAATAGTAATTCATGCTTCTGTTATTATAAATCCATACAATCTCATTAGATTCTACTAAGTAGAAGAACTTAGTTTATATACTTCATTTGCAATAAAGTTTATATCATCATTTGAGTACATATTGTTAATAATAAGTTAATAGTAATTCTAAAGTAATGGGACTTACATCATCTACTTTAGTTAATTCTTCTAATATGTCTTCTGTATTCATACTGTATTTAACTGTATCTACTGTATACAGTAACGTATATTTAACTATATTGGTTATTATTATTAACATTTATTATGAATATTTATTTAAGTTTAATAGCTATTTTTTAACATTATTTAAAGAGTACTTTATGAATAAAATATAATAAAAATATATAAAAATTTTTTGGTGAAGAAATCTGCGTGCGTGAAGCAGCAAAAAATCACACCCCTCTACCTTGTATCGGAGTGGAACACCCCTACGGGCTTGTATCTGTTGGGCTATTCCACACAAGTAACAAGTAATCAAGAAAGGAGAAAAAAATCATGTTAAGCAAATTAATTTCTGCGGAAAAAAGAACTCGCACAAATGGAGACGAGTTTTATGTGTGTACATTTAGTTACTCACAGGGAGCTAAGGATGCACCCACATTTATCACGATTGGAGGTGTTAAGGTATTGAATCCCCAAGCGGCTGCAATACGTAATATTAACCTTGTTAAGTGTTTATTTCCTACTGAGGACGAAACCGCCAAAGCATACAAGAAAAATCTCGATAGATTTATTAAGTGTATGGAAAGCGATTCAAAAACCTTTACAACCAAGAAAGGAGAAGTTGTTAAATTATCTGATTGTGAATTTTCATTGCCACTAGTTTACAAGACCTTGCCGGTTAGTGAGGTTTTAGGTGTAAGTAAAATTTACTACGTTGACGCAAATGGTGAACAAAAGGAATTAACACAACTTAACGCTGTTGGGTATTCACGTCTTGAGATGATTGTTGACGAAAAGACGGGCGAAATTACTGATTATAAGGATTCAAACGAATGGGATAATGACCTTAACGGCGGCACTTACGTTGAAGTAATTACAAGAAACGCAAATGCAAACATTGCTAACGGCTCATATTGGTATGAGAAACGTGTAAACAAACCAGAAGCAAATGAAAGTGTTGGTAATCCTGTTTCAGAACCTGAAAAAAATCAACAAGTTGACAATGACGATGATGACGAGTAAACCTAATATATAGCTCTTGCAGTCTAGCTGTGGGAGCTATGGTTTACCGTTTCAAACCAATTGAGTCATCATTATAGCAACTTTCTAAACTTATTTTTATCAAAAAAACAACATATATGGATAAAAGACAAAAAAACAATTTAATGACAACTATAACATTAATTGTTGTACTTGGTCAATTTATTCTGTGGATAATATTATTATTGTTAGATGAAGTATGATAAAGCTTATAAATATTATAACACAAATCATAATAGTACTAGGATGTTGTGCTATATTAATATTTACATTATCTATAGCAATAGCATTTGCTAAAAATGATTTCGCAACAATAACAAATATATATGATTATATATATATGTTAAACGTATCAATGAAACTCAATCATATAACATTTATGGCAATAATATTAATGCTACTTAATATGATTAACAATACTATCTAGATTTGATTATCTTTATAGTAACTACAGAAAGCTAGCGCTGTAAAGACTAGTAAATTAAATTAAGACTAACCAGAAGTTAGTCACAGACTGGTTAGTCATTTATTAACTAAACAAACTGTGCAAAATTATGTTATTCTAACTTAATTTAATTAAGGCTCTTCTAATTAGCCAATGCGTGGTAATAGAAAATATGAAATCTGAGAATCGCAAACTCACTCAGAAAGTAAGAAGCATAGATATATACATACTGATCAAGTATATATTGATTAAAAGATCAAAAAAACGAGCAACCAACGTGAAAAACCAATGGTGTAAAATAATGCTCCAAGATACTGTTGATTACTTGAGTATCATTATTAAAAATTATATGATAAATACTTTTATTTAAGTTGGAGTTGCCAGGGTTAAGACCCCTGATTGCGAAAAATACTCATCATATTAAGATGGGGATAGAACGCTAAAATCTAACTAGTAAGTAGGTTCTCATAAGGAACATTTCCACTACAAATCTAGTCGTAAGTTTATAGATTAGCTACCTATAAATTTAGTGAACGTTAGTAACGTGTAATACTATTATATATTTGGAAGTATATAATAGTATTATAAATAACTCTCTCTATTATCCTAGGTATGTAATAGAGAGTTTTCTCATAAAAAACTCAATAACTTTCCAAGACATTGAGGACACCAGTTTCTTATATGTTACGCATGAGGGTCGAACATACTCCTTGCGATATAAGTTTTAGGTGTAAAATGCTAATTATTTATTTCTATATTGTAAGGATACAGCCATACTATCCTTTACTTTATTATTACTTAACCATACACTACAGTCTGTGAAGATAGTAGTGTTTTTAAACAGATTATTAACTTAAAATTAAGATAAAATGATAAGACATAAGATTTTAGATGTATGGGTTAAAGAAGATAACCCTGCATCACAAGAAGTATTTAGATGGTTTAAATATTCTATAGAAAAAGATTATAAATCTATAGAAATATTATCAGATATAAAGACTAGAAAAGATGAAACAGAATATATTAAACATCGTCTAGTACTAAAATATGACAACGGTTGTATTTCTGCGGAAGTTATAGATATGATTATTAAAGATTTTTATCCAAACTATAACAAAGATGGTAATAAGATTTTTTAAAAGATTAACTTGTAAACATAGTTATGTTATAACAAGTGAAAGACGCAATATATGTACTCATGAAGATATGTATGAGCTTACATGCATAAAATGTGGAAAAACTATGTCAATAAAGCTAGCAGATCCAAATTATATCAACAAAAAATATATTTAAGTTTAAACTATATTAAAATCAACATTATGAAAACAAGAAAACACTTTATCAGAAAGTATGAACTCTTAGCAAGATGTATTCAAACTAACTTAGAGTTATTTATACTACAATAGTAATGCAGCCATAGACAGTGGCAAGCCTGTAAATGCAGAGCCAACTACATGTAGTATTAGTATCATCGTAGTGTGTGGTACAATTATTGTAAACACTATCTAAACTCAGTATGAAGGAGTTTTCACTATTTTAGATTTGAAAAATAGTTCTGAGCATCTGTCACTAGATGAACAAAGAGTGACAACGTAACTATGCGTAAATAGTAGGGGACAGCATTAGCTGTCCTCTTTATATGTTTAATCAATAAACAAAATAACATGAAAAAGTTAATAAAAATTCAATTTTGTATAGAAAACAAAAAAGAACAAGTAGATAAAGTAGTTTCAGGACTACATGAATTCTTTAATATGTGTCACCAAGATGCATTTGAAATGCTATTTAAAGAATACACTGACTTAGTAGAAAAATTTAATCCAATAGAGTTAGAATTAGATTTTCCAGAACATTCTACTGAAAAAGATATGTATAACTGTCTTATAACAGCATTTTCAGAAATACCATTTGAGTGCAAAATCAATAATAAAGAATTTAATTATACACCAGCTTTTAGTAAAACAAAAGATACTGTCGTTGAAGGCTCAGAAATAGTTAGAATAATTATTAAAGAAGGATATACTATTGTACGCACAGAAGAACTTGAAAAACTAAAAAAGACTAAAAGCGCATTAAAAGCTTTGTGTGGAATCAGTAGAGCACTAGAAAATAAACTTAAAACTTTATCAAATGACATTAGAACAATTTCAGAATCTTAAAATTGGCGATATAGTAGTAACTAAAGTAATTAGTTCAAAACAAAATCGCGTTAATCCTGTCACTAACATTGACAGAGGAAAACTAAAACTACACATAGGTAGAAGTGGAAAATGGCGTAGCTATTCACAATTTGAAGTATTAACTGCTGAATATGTAGTTAAATGGATCAAACGAAGAATAGATAGTAAATCATCTCCTCATTTTACTATTGAAATTAAGAGTGATACTGAAGTAACATTTAAAGTTCATAAAAAAGTACAATTCAATCAATGAAAAAGTTAACAGAACAACAAAAAGTCAGAAGGCAAATATTATTTAATATGCCTTATTTGTTACTTACTTTTCTTATTAAAGAAAGAGTATTAAATAGATTTCTAGATAACACTAGTAAATATGCAATCGTTCATAGTATAAATCTATCATGTCTTTATACAAAATTAAGAGATCCTTATGCAGCAATCGAATGTACATTCACATGGTATTATACAGAAGAAGGATACAATTTTTGGAGAGAACTTAATAATAAGTATAAAAGTATATGGGAAATGAACGATTCTGGCGCATTGTTATTACTATCGAATTATTAGTATACTTATTAGTATTATTAACAATGGTAACAACACTGGTATTTATAGCAAATAGTATTTAATCAATAAATAATTATTATGCAAAAGTTAATGTATTTTTTATTTGGACTCATAACTGCATTATTTGCAGCTGTGATGATTATTGAACATCAAGGAATATATTTCTTTGATGAAGAAGTGTACGGACTATTATATACCGATTATTGGAATTATTGGTATTACTCTAAAGTAGTGATAATCGCACTATTTATATTCTGCGTATTATCTTTTGTATATATACTTGGTAGTGGATATAAAGATAAAGACGATGGATACAAAGAAATCAAACCAAGCTGATTTAGCAGATATATGGTGGAATAAATTTGAAAACTGGTATGAAACACATCCAGTTACAAGAGTATTAATTGTAATAGATGCAATATTAATAGCATTTATATACTTAGTATTAACTTAAAACATTATCAAAATGAGTGAATTTTTATTATTACATGACAATGATCATGATGGTAAACCAGCTGTCATAAGAAAAGGCGTCATTACTTCAGTTATTGAATCAGATGATTATCCAAAAGGATGCACTGTTTATAGTAGAGGTACAGATGGAGAGTATACTGTACTTGAAGCTACTGAAACGGTAGAAAAAGTTTTCAAGATGTTAAACCAATAAGAACATTTATCAAAAATGAAAAGTAAACATGTATTTTGGCTAATTATTGCAATATTTGCATTAATAGCTTTTGTCAATTGTGTAAGACCTCGTAGTCCTAAAGAAAAACAAATCCCTGAAACGGACACAGTTGAACAAGTAGTAGCACCAACAGTACAAGAAGTGCTACAATGGCGTGAAAGTATGAGATTAGACAAGTATGTAGATAGTGTGTTCTTAGTTATGCCAGAACAAGTACTAACTCAAATACTTGTAACTAAAGGTACAGATTTATCAAATCATGAAATTGTTTCTATTTATATTAGTAACAAAGACTTTTATGATAAATTAATAAAGAGGAGTATGGATATACAAAAGGAATATATACCAGATAGTATGCCAAGGTCCTCATTACCACAACTTAATAGTGACTCAATTCATGAAGCTATTAATTATTAAATTAAACAAGGTTACTTCAGTCTGTGAAGATAGAAGTAATCGTTCTTACTGTGAGAATCAGTGACAAACATGTGGGGCTTATATCTAATCATTTTAGATGGCAGTATTACTGTCGTCTGAAGGTAGGTGGAGGAGATTAGTATTAGTGCAGACGTTAAAACCATGTACTCCAATAAGATTAGTTTGACAGCTATATCTGCTTATGAGTTAAAACTAAGTGAGAGTCATTTTAATTAGTATTTCAATTAAGCTGTATTAGTGTAGAAGTTACACAACGATGTGAATCGTCAAGCCTGCAATATACTGCAATATATTGTATAAACTGTTACATGCCTTCTTTATTTACTGTAAGCGTACAGTAGAAAATGTGTGTTAATATATAATTAAGATTGATAAAACCATCTAGTTGCAGCTAGACGTCCTCAAAATATTGTATAATTAAAACTATTAAATATGAAAGAATGAATATTTTTAAGAAAATCAAACTGAAAATCAGTAGTTACAGAAGGCTAAAAGCCTATCATAGTAACATCAAGCGACTTGCTGAATTAGAATTATTAGATAATCCTAAACGGCAGAAAGAAGTTGCATTACGTTCACAATGTTTAATTCATGGGCACAAATGGAAAAATGAGCCTAATAACAATGAATTAAATATTCCTATTACTAAAAGAACTTACTGTGAAAGATGCGGTAAGTACTATAGTCAAGAAATTTATAAACAACTTTAAATTCATATCAAATGAAATCTTTAAACTTTGTAATTATTGGAATCCCTGCATCAATCAATCAGGAAAGTATTGTAACAGCAGTAGCTCTTATGGCTAAAAAACTTGGCTTATCAGAAGTACATACAGAAATACTTGAAACAAGTAAGTTTGTAACTAGCTCTTCAAATAAACAAATGATTGAAAACATCTTGAAAGATGTTATTACTGTGTGTACAGCAGCTGGTCTAATGAATATCGCTGCAATTAATGCCAATTTTTGGAAATTGATTGAGGACGGTAAATTAACTAGACCACAAATTGAAATGATGCTGGATGAAAAAGAAGTTACAATTGAGTATCTCAACAAAAAGGGATGTGCTTATATCTTTGATCTTTTAGTACAAGCAATTAGAGTGTTATAACTATGGGAAAAACCTATAAAGAGTCTCATTTTCCAGGTTCTAAGCAATCAGGAAAAGCAGCTGAATATCAGTCTAAAAAGAAAGTTAGACATTCTAAAATGCAACCATATAAAAGAGAAAGAGCTATAGTGTAATTTTTTTGTTATAAGTGAAATTATGAGCAGAAAACAAAGAAGTTTAGCTAGAAAGATGCATAATAAACTATATCTAAAAGAAGCATTATTAGATGGTACATCTGTTCTTAAGGTGTTTAGAACACACTATAAAGCAGATAAATCTAATATTAATAATTTAGAAGCATATTATCGTCGTCTTTATATAAAGCTAAAAGAGAAAGAGGAAATGAAGAAGAAATTCTTAAGTGAAACACTTCCTCGAATAAAAGAAGCAAATAAACGTCGAGAAGCTGCATATTTAGCAGCTATTGGCAAGTAAACAGAATTACTAATTAAGTAGTTATGATAGAATCCAATCAACACAGAAGGTTATAACGCCAGACCCCTAAAGGTGATTAATACCTACGGACTATACAACGGTCAACCTTATTTAAGGTCAGGAGAAGGAAAAGGGCTAGCTATCGAATAAGGCGTACGAATAGATAGTATAACTTTCTATTTCTTTACTATTATGTGGACAAAAGAAGAACTAGAAAAGAAAACAAAAGAAGAACTGATAAGTATCATTATTAAAATGCAGATAGACATTCAGGAAGAAAGAGATGAAATCTATCGCAGAAGTTTATTAGATACTTTATGGGGTTAATTCATTCACTTAAATAAATCAATTATTAACAATTAAAATCAAAAGAATTATGAAAAATTTTATGAACCTTGTAGGAATTATGTTAGGTGCAACAATGTTATGTGACAAAGCAACTGATGGAGGTTATAACTTTGAAGCTGGAATGAAAGCTCAAGAAGAAAAAGACGGTAAAGTTGAAGCGGCAGCAGTTGCAGAAGCTAAGAAACAGATACAACAAGAACAGTTAGAACGTGATTCTATGGAAGTAAAACGTAGAATCAAAGAATGTGACAAAGCTGTTTCTAAAGCTGAAAGAAACGGACGTTTTGCATCAAAACATAAGAACATTATGAAGGACTTTTCTGAAGAACTGAAGAAAGCTCAAGCTGAATTTGAAGCTACTGGTGATTACAAAGCTTGGGACAAAAAGTACTCAGAACTCACAGACAAGAAAGACGAAGCTATCGCAAAAGCGAAAGAAGAAGTCTTTGGTTCAAGATACGAAAATATCTATCTTTAATCAACATCCGTATTCTAAATGCTTTTATGCTAAAATAGAATAAAAGTCTAACCGCAAACTATATAAGTCGTATTGTCGCATTAAGGAGTTCGGGTAGATCGAACTGAATTGACAGTTCTATTTAATGCTTTTATGCTAATAATAGGAATACATGCCTACTGATCATGTGCTATAGTAGATCGTTTCTTCACCCCGTATGCTTTATGCTCCAAGGGTAATGATTCTCGGGGAGAATCCTGAAGAATAGTCTTATAGACGAAAAACAGTAAGTATATCAAAATACATATACATATAGTACTTTTATGTCTATATTTCAATCGAGTCTCTAGCTTGCTAGATGAGCACTTGGTATAATATGTATTCTGTCAAAGACTATAAATTCTAAAGTAATAGCAGCTTTATGCTATTATATACTAGATTTAATGCTTTTATGCTCATAATCAACAGTATATACTATTACTTTAGGATTACATATCAAGTATAGAGAGTTTGATCACTCTCTATACTACTAAAAAGAGCATACTATACTATTATACTGACCCAACAGTATATGAAAATTCGTGTATGATGTATATCTCTCTAATTGAGGCGTTACTAACAAAGTATGAAGGCGCAGAAGTGTATAGAGCTCTTTTACAATATTGACTGTTAGGTCATTATATGCCTGAAGAAGACTTCCGTTCAATTCGGAAATGCTCCACTAATAAATTTTTTATAAAAGGGGCATACAGGTATTGATTCGCAGAAACAGTAATGAATAGGTCAATAACGTCAGAAATGACAAATCTTTTGTAACAGACTATACTCGTATTGCAGCGTAATACGATAAGTCAACGGCTAAGCTAATGTCGTAAAAAGCAGGTTACGGATCGTGCAAATGGATAGACACAGGTAGATAATACTGAAGAGTGCGGGTTCGAATCCCGCTCCGTAAACAAATATTATCAAAAATTAAAAACAAAAAGTATGAGTATATTAAATTTATTAAAGGAAAAGACTGCTAATGAAAAACAGAACTTTTTAAATTCTATAAGATGTAAAGTGTCTTCTAAATTAAAAAATACAGATGATAATAAAATATTAGATGTAATAAGTATAGTAGATGCATTTAATCCATCTGCATCTGTCCATAGTTTAGTAGAACAATGTTCATGTGTTCCTAAACAAAATATAATTTTACCTACAGAAATATTAGGTCAAGGTGTAGATCAGATACCTTTACAAAAATATGATATTATTAGAACAAAAATAGGAGTGTGTGAACATTATGGAGTAATCTATAAAATAGATACTGAGCTAAATATTGCTTGGGTAGTAAGTATAACTAGCGATATTACTTTAGATAATTTAATTCCTATTAAAAAGAGTAGATTATTTAAAACATTCTTTGTAGCTTATTTTCATCCTATATTCTTAAATAAAAACAATTATACTTTTTGTAATGTTTTTGATAATAAAGAAGAATTTGATGAAACTATAAGAATTATTAAAAAGTATTATAAAACAAATTTTAGAGTATGAAAATAGATTATAACAAGGTATCAATTATTCCTTTAGATTATAATAAAGGAGATAAAGGTTTATGACTAGCAGTTAAAAAGAATAATAAATATATTCTGAGATTACTAGCTATGTTTGAAACAGCTCTCATTGAACAAATCAAAATAAGCAACAGAGATTTGTTCGATTATAATGTATTTTACAGTCTAAAAGAAGCATTATTAGATTATGATTTTACTTTAACTAAAAAGAATTATAATCAATTAGATGCTTTAGCTTCAATAAATGAAAAGAAACATTATGAACAATACTTAAAAACATTTTGTAGATGAAAAAGACTTTAAATCAATTAAAGGCAAGTAGAAGGAACTTATCTCTTATGCTTTTAGCAGGCATGATTACTAATCTGAAACACATTAAACATTTTGTTAGAGATACAGAAGTAGTAATAAAAATAAATACACTATTAACAGCTATAGAAAGACTCCAATCTTCAATTAAAAAAACTACTTATGAATCGTGGTCGGCATAAAAAGAGTAAAGAAAAAGAATTTAACACTCAAGCAGAAATCTTATATACTATACAGGAAAAACTTCGTGTATTATTATTAAGATATAGAAATCAATCGACATATAGTACTAAGGATTTTTATGCAAAAGCGTGGATTAGTAGTAATGATGGAAGAGACTGTTATGGAATAACCGCACGGTATATTAACAATATATATTGTCTTAATAATTTTATAGATAGAGTTAAAATAGAACTTAATAAAGCAACTATTAAAAATAAAATCTATTTAATTAAGTTTGACTTTGGAAGTAATTCAAAAACATTTAAATATAAACATGAGTAAAAAAGGCTTAAGAGGTTTTATTAGGAATAAATTGCCTAAGACCTGGGAAATTGTTCTTACAAGAGAACGTAAACTTACTGCGTTCATTGAGTATGTATATGAATCAACTCCATCAGTAATGAAGGGAGGTAGAGGTTGGCGACGTGGTGTACATAACATTACAGTCGGATACAATAGATGCAAAATCTATGAAATGTTTCAAGCTGAAAGAAGTAAAGAAGGCTTGATATATTGGGTAGGCATCTATAATAAAATTAAAGATCTTGAACATCAAATGAATTAACATGGAAATTGTTCAATATGTTCGCTGGACTGAACCAGGAGAGCGAGAAAAACTACAAGAAGTAATGCAGCAATGCAGTGGAGAGATGGAATTCAGAAAGAAAGTAGCTTCTGAATTCAACATTAGCCCAATGGATGCAGCAGTTGTAGTAAAAAGATTCAAAAATGAATTTATCAAAATACTTAAAACAAAAGGATTATGTTAAAAGCAGGTATGTGGATCGCACAAGGTCCAGAAACTAATGTATTGCTCCTTTTAAGCGGAGTAGAACCATTATTAGAAGTAGTAGGTGCAATTGATCTTAATTACTTTAAACAGAATGGTAAAGCTAAAGATCTTACTAAAGACAGTCCTGAAGTAGTAGATATTATGATGTATCCTGAAAAGTATACATTTGCATTACCATCTATTACTGAAGTAGTTGATAATGTAGGTATTGGTGATTTACAAACTCTAGAAGGCTTAGGTGAAGATTCTAGAAAAGATAAAATCATTGAAGAAGGTATTGCCTATTATAAATCAACTTTACCATTATATGGTATAGAACAAGCTAAAGTAAGAACTAGACTGCATTTAAAGAAGAAATACAGCCTAAAAATGTCTCAAGCTAACTATGTATTCACTGTAATTTGTAAAGCACTAAACAGAGAACCATAATGAGCGATTTTAAGAGACTTATTGAAGCACTCAATGCTGAATTAGAGGAACCTTATAGGTTTACTTTAGACAAGATTATATCTTCTGCAAATTTTGATACTAAAGTATTAGGATATGCAGATAGTGTATTAGATGATTGGGCAAATATACCACCTGATTTAAAATCTAAGATAGTTACTAGTAATACTTGTCTAAGTATCAATAAGTGGATAAATAGAAGACTATGGATGGATATTCTTAATAATCTGTTAGAAGATAAAATATTAAGTCTTCAGACTAGATTAGTAAGAGTAAGGATTGCTATTAATATGTCATTGAAAATGGCATATCCTCTCAATGAAGAAGAGAAAGAAGAATGGAGAGAACATATCTCAGATGTATTCTATAAAAGATGTCTAGCAGTAAATAATTATTACTGTAAAGAAATCATAAAACTTCCCTTCTGAATTTAAGGATTGTAGTTATTGGGTTAACTACAATCCACTAAAATTTAGCTATATGACACAAGAAATAATAGATCTAGTGGAGCAAGCTAAACAAGGTTCTCAAAAAGCATTTAGTAAATTATACTATAAGTATAAAACTGATATTTGGTATACTATTATGGGTGTAGTCAAGAATACAGATGTTGCTGATGATTTAACATCAGTAGTATTTACTAAAGCTTATGAGAAATTATCTATGTATACTCAACATATTTCATTTAATATGTGGTTAAAGACTATTGCTGTTAATGCATCAATAGACTATATACGTAGAAACAAAAAAGAGCAATTAAATAACTATGTTGATGAGGATGAAAATCCAATTCAACTATCTGCTTTAGAGAGAAGTCCTGAAGAAGATTTAATTCTAAAGGAAAAACTAGATATAGTCTTACAAGCTATACCTACTCTTAAGAAGAAATATAGAGATTTGATTAATGCTCGCATAGATGGTTTATCTTATAAAGAGATAGCTAGTAAGCTTGCAATGAATGAATTAGCTGTAAAAGGTGATTTAAACAAAGCAAGACAAAAACTTAAACAGAAAACAGATTATTAACAAATACTTTCAACAATATGACTAGTTTTTGTTTACTCCTTTTAGGAGCATTAGCATCTTTTATCATTTCTAGAATGTGTAAAAGTGCTAGTTTGTACGTATTCTTAGTATGCGTACTTTTACTAGGCTTTGTTGTAGGTACTGGAGTAAAAAAGGTAGTTGCAAATACCTCAAATACTCCTTCTCAAGAGTTAGTTGTTACTATGGCTCCTAATCCCACATCTCAAGGTTCTACTGCTTTTGTAGGGACAGTAGATAACCAATCTTACGAAATGGGTCAGGAAGATGGAGGTGAGACGTTAGTAACAACTGATAGAGAAGATATACCTACCATGCCTAATAATGCAGAGATAGAAGATGACAGTTGACTGCACTTAATTTCATAATTTAAGTGTATTAATTGTTAAGTTATTAATTTATTTAAAACATAATCAATATGGCAAAAAGAAATAAAGGTGGAAAGACTCCAAGTGCAAAAGCAGCAAGAAATTTAGAAGCTTTGAAAAAAGCTAAAGAAGCAGTAGAAGCTTCAGCTAAAGTAGAAACAACAAAAGTAGAAGATTCTAAACCAGAAGAAAAGAAGCCTGAAGAGAAACCAGCTGAACAAAAGAAAGGCGGTGTTTATCAGACTCCGATAGGCAAATCAGCATATGAAACTCATATGTTGTGCACAAAATCACCTTATATGAGTTTACTTTCTCTTAAGATTGAGAAAGACAGTAAAGGCATTGAAAATATCAAAGCCGAGTGGAAGAACAATGAAACTAGTGAAACTACTAGTGTTCTCTTCCCAGTATCTAATGTAAAAGAGGGAGACGGAATTGACGTCAAACGGATTAAGGAAGGAATTAAGAATCCTATTCCTGCTGAAGTTCCTGAAACTAAACCAGTTGAAGAACCAAAGAAGGAAGATCCTAAATCTACACCTACTGAAAAGAAACCTAAACAGCAGAAGCCAAAGAAGGAAAAAATAGAAGAAGTAGAAGCTGAAGAAATTGACATCAGCAATGCTCCAACTATTAAACCAGCAGCAGCTCCTGCGCCTAATATCGTAACTCAAAACAGTGACAGAATTGATGCAAATCACTCAGTAGATTTGATGAATGCAATTCTGAAACGCCGTGAAGAGATTAAAGACGATCGGGCAATGTATCAAGCAACAGGAAAACAGGCAGACCTTATGATGTTTGTATTAATTCAGAAATGGAACGACCAGTTCAAGAATGATGCAAAAGAACAAGGTTTTACTGTGAACGAAGAAATGTTTGCATATTTGAATGAAACAGCTTCTTTGTTCCTCGGTGTTAATTTGCTTCCTAGCAAAACATCTGATGGACAGCTTGAGATTAACTTCAAAGATGCTGTCGCAAAGACAAATCCTGAAATGCAGAAAGCTTTAGAACAAGATGCTAAAGTTCCGCAAACTCAGGAAATGCCAAAACCCGAAGAATGTGTTACCGATGAACAGAAAGTAGCGGCAATGTGTACTATTATGAACATGCAGCACAAGCAGAAATCAGGAGGTATAGGTAAGAATGTAGCAAATATGATTGAATTTGCACGGGAAGCCTATAAACTTGATAAAGATGCAGAACCAGCACAAGTATTAGCAACTGTATTGCTTAAGATGAAAGAAGCAGGACGGAATGCTACATTACTTGAAGGTTGTGCGAATGCTATTTGGGGTAATCTAACAGGTAATTTGTCAGTTTTAGCATCTCATGCTTGGCTTAAGAATCAATTAACAACATACAACGATGCGCAAGTTGCTAATGTTGTGAAAGTATTCTTAGCTAAGAAGATTACTGATGAAACTGCAAAAAACAATAACTACGAAGAAGAAGCAAAACGGTATTCTCAATTAATTAGTGGAACTAATGACGATCTGATCAATCGTATTATTACTTCTGCTAATAACGAAGGTAAAGATGAAGACAAACTTGTATATCCAGAAATCAAGGGTCTGAATCTTAAAGGTAAACACATTTCAGCAATAAAGACTGTAAACAATCTGCGGATTGCTTATGGAGCAGAAATGAATGATAAGATGTTGAAACAAGTAATGCAGAAAGTATCTGGCTTGTATACATCAACTTCTTTGAGTCCTCTTACTTTCTATATTGAGAAATCTGCGTATGCTACTAAAAAGTAACAATTAACGCATTATCAAAATGAGTAAAAAACCAACAGTTTTATTTACGCTAGCAATGCTAGCTTTCGGTGGATATGTAGGATTTGTAACTAACTATACGAATACTGCCACCGCACATGAGTATGTGATTCCGAAGTTCACAGATGTACCTCGGACAAAAGACTTTAATATTGATATTAATTTGAACAATAACGCTATAAAATTAAATGGACAAAGCAACCCAGAACAAAATATCAATGTTGAAATCAAAAAGAAAGACAGTATCATCTATCTAACTTCTATTGTAGAGAAGGAAGTACCTAAATACATTAAGGTAAGAGAACTGCCATCAGTTAAAGAGAATAAAACCACTTGTACGGATATTCTCCAAAGACTGAAACAACAACAATCAGAGAAGATGAATCTGAGTCGCAACTAGAACAGCCAATGCGATTATAGAGCTATAATGGTGTATATCCAGAGATGTCTAAATCAAAGGATTAGAAAGTAAATGGTTAGATTACTTTCTTAAAATTAAGATAGTACAGAATATTAGTAGGAATAGAGTATAGCTACAACTATAGGCTATTGCTGAAAGTATAATAACTTATTGTGTCTATATACTATCTATAGACTGAAGAGGCAATAAGATAGAGGGAGAGCGTGTACAACCCTCTTGTTTTTGGTGAGAACCGACTGGAGACAGAAACAGAAGACGCAATTAGTAGAGAGCAGTCTACAAAATTAAACAGTACAAGGGGAACGAAATCCTCTTAAGTTACTCGCAGACTTATCATAGTTTGAATCAAGAAGGAGTAATAAACACGATGATGCCTAACAAATCGTAGTGTCCAAGACTACGTGCTGAACATTATCGAGCATATAACGCTCTAGGGTAGCTCCAAACTCCCCTTTATGGCACAGACCATATAAAAATGTCAGTATAGTGTTCTATACTTATCTAAACAGTTATATTGTAACTTAATACGTTTAGAGATAGTATATATGAAGGTACTTAATTATAATATTATAGCACTACTTATTGAAAAAATATTGATAGATTACCTGGATTAGGCGTAAAGCCTATGCACAATGTTATGATACCAGTTCATAACTAATCCTAAGCTTATATTACTATACACTCCAGTATAGAGGGATAGAGTGACAAAGTGAGTAGTAGATTGTGTGCCTATTGGCTGAGTAGCAATGATCCAATATTAATAAATAAGGAATCCTGCAACGGACCTCTTTAGGAAATAAGGAGTATGTGAGTTCAAGTAATATTATAATAAACTCAGTTGTTATCTATCTGAGTATAAACCTAGAGTGCTTTGCAACAGGAATATAAAGATAACTAGCGGATGAAGTGCGCAATAACACTATTTCAATACTAAGCGGAAGACATAAAGCTTAGAAGTACTAAATAATTTTATCCAGAAGCATAACTGGAGTTTTATCAAATTTGCACAAGGTGAGATACTCTATCCTTAAGAGTATATGTGAAAGTGAGCATCGCCCTACTCCCAGGTTGAAGAGAAGCAGACACATTAAGAGACGGACACGAAGCAGACCGGAGAAAAATCTGTGCATTGCACTAAATAGTAGTCTTAACGGGAAGTGACAGAATGTAAATCTATTTAGGAAGTCTCTATTTACGAGAGAATAAACATGTTTAACTTAACTAATGAGGAAGTTCAATGGTAGGTTTTAGGACGAGTAGTGATAAGAAGACGAAAGTAAATCCGAGCCACCCTCGACTGTACAATATAATTGCTGACATTTGAAACATTTAAAGTATATTGCGCAACAATATATGTAAAGTGACGCTGATTCCTTACATTAAAGGATGATAGGTGGAAATCCTAAAGTTATGTGCAGAATAAGAACAAAGTCGTAAGTACACGCAGCCTTAGAATAAACTATTAGGCTATAGAGTGGGTGTTTTGAAACATAAACAGCTCAAAATAAAATTCGGTAGAAGTATTACCGATAGTGAAGTAACAGTTGTAGGTTATGAATCATATACAGTACTCCTTACTATAATAGGAAAAGAGCACGTTATGGTTACTGTTAGGCTCTTTAAACAATCAGAAACTAGCATAGCATTCGATTTTCAGATAATTTCAGTTATAATGTTATTTGATGGGTATAAATCTCCTACCGTTGGAGTCCCGTTGTACCTCTTTAGGTATTAACTAGCATAGCATTCGATTTTCAGATGTCGAATTACATATCTTTTCATAGTTTAGTATTGATAATTTTATGAAGAACGGCTGACTCATCTGTCTCATGAGTAAAGTCCTACGGGGAATGCCGAGTGAAGTAATAACATCACGTTCTAGTAGTAATGTTAATAATACGAAAGCTTATCTTATAGTTTTTTCAGATTACTTATCAAATCTTAGCAGAATTTCGTTATAGAGTTTTACTGTTTGAATACAAGAAGTGGTTTTTAAGTTTTTAACAAACGAATAGATATTAGACACTATTCCACTTAGATAAAAGAACTCTATAGCTTATTTTTTAAATTAACTTAGTATTAACTTACTCCGTAGGTGGAATCAACCACGGAATCAAGAAAGGAGAGATTATGGAAACAACAAAATATGAAAGCGTGTTCAAAAATCCAGAAGGTTTTACTCAGCAAGAAATTACACAGTTACGTACTAAAGTAATTGCGTTTAGCCGTGCTTTAGTTGGTCGGCGGTTGGCAATCCCCGTAAGTGATTATTTGGATTTGAATTACAAGAAGAAATTAGCTGGTGACATGCCAGGACTTGTACTTGCAAATCCGATGAAGAAGTATATGATTGAAACTGTTGATTTGTTCAACGTAGATATCGTACGGACTGCAAATGGTAAGATTGTTATTATGTTTAATAATGACGAAAAGTTGCAGTTTGATTTACGGGCAGATGTAGATATCGTATTGAAAGCTGGTCCGAAAGATGTTCAAGATGCTATCTTGAAGTTTGAAGCAACTGGAGAACGGTCTCCGTTCTGGAATGTTAAGATGGTAACAGAAGTTGTCACTCAGTTGAATCAAAGTAATTTGACTGATCTTAATAATTTTATTGATGAATTGGCAAATCAGGGAGCTTCTCTGGAACAAATCAATAAGATTACTAAGGACGACACTACTGCTTACTACAAGAGCATCGACGAGTAATTAATCTTAAGTACATAAAGCTATGGCAACAAGTAAAAAGCCAATAGATTCATATCACTTGCAGATGTTACAGCTAATTATGTCTGATCCTCGTATTCAAAATAATTTGCTAATGGATGGGAGCAAAACAATTAAAGTTAGATACGATGGAACAGTATTAATAGGACACTACAAATATGGTTGGGTAAATAAGTGGTTTAATTCCTATTATGTAATAGACTTTTTTAGTTTAGTACAAAGAATAGCTTTTATCATCACAGGTGTAGAAAGTAACAATTGCGATAAGTCAGGTTTGGTTGGGTTTCTGACAGAAGCAATTGATAAAGTACTTAAGAAAGATGAAAAAGAAAAAGTAATCGAGTTATTATTGTATTATTGTACATTACTCGATGAAAACAGTCCATTGAAATTGACCTATGATATTACAAAAGATGACCCAGGCTTTGACAAAAACATGGGTAATAACAGCAAGCGACGCAAAATGGTTGGGGTAGCAAATGCTTGCATAGATTTTGGGTATGAAAGAATACCCGTCAGTTTACATGTTGAAGGAGATTTATAGTCGAATATATACATTTGGTTGGGTTCGTATTAAGTAGAAAATAATTGAAAATCAACATAAAATCAGTAAGAGTATATACATTTGGTTGGGTTCGTATACACTCTTACTTACTTGCCTCTGATAATGTTACTAAGGTAACTAAGTGTTGGAAAGCCGAGAGAAGAAGAATCGGATGCCGTATCGAGATGTGACAGAGGCGCTAACTCTTTGATCTTGTCTGTCTTATTTCTTAATTTTATTGTTATTCATATCAGCGGTCTGTGAAGATAGCTGATATTTTAAGTTAATAGACTTTGATCAGTCTATTAACTACACAGGTAGACTTTCTAATATACTATGTAATTAACTAATTGTCAAATTATTAAAATCAAGTATATATGAAAGCAAATAAATTTATTGAACAGCGTGATAAACTATCAGCAGATATTACTAAGTATTGGAATATCATTTCTATTGAGAATGTAGTAAATCGTAATTATCAACGTACTTATGATTTGAAAGAACTTTATAATACAATCAAAGGTCTTACAGATGATCGAGTAATTGTTAAATTAAAGATACTATGCATCAATATGGGTATAAAGAAATTTAGTGATTTACCGGCTGATTGTAATCAATTAGATGTATTTAAATTGTGTGAATTGCAAGAAATGAAAGTACATCTAAGTCGTATACGAACTTTGAATCCTGTTCTTAAGTCTAAGAAAGGTAAAAAAGCTCTGAATAAGACTGAAGTTTTAACTTCAAACTGGGTTAAAGCACGAATAAAAGAACTCGATTTAGAGATTCTGAAATTAAAAGAGAAACTTACTAAGTTCAATGAAGAAACAGAATTTGATGATTCTGCTGCTCCAATGTGCTTAGCGGCTTAAAATATAATAAGGAAGCGATAGGGAGAGTACGTACGGGAAATCTTAAAACATTAACCTATTCAGCTTCCTTTAGTTTTTAACTATTAAAATCAATTGTTATGAATCAAGATACTAGAAATAAGAAAAATGCTAAATACCAGCAAAACTTACAGAAACGTTATGGATTAACTAAATCCTCAGATTATAAAGCTATGTGTAGCAAAGGAATATCTTTGTCAGAAAATATTAAACCTATGACAAAGGAATTTGTAACTACTCGTCGTCATGATAAAATAGTAAGTAGAGAAGTATATACTTATAAGTGGACTCCTGAAGCTACTAATGCACGAAAGGAGTATCATGAAACTAAAAAAGGCATAGCTAGTATTCCTAAGAAACCTACACAGGTATCTGATAAGAAGGATAAAAAACAGTTATTAGAAGAACGTCCTTATTCTGGTTACCATAAAGAATTGGTACAGAATCTATATGGTAGCAATAAAGCAGAACGTATTGCTAAACAACAAGCTTATAAAGCAGCTCACGAAGAGAAAATTAAGAAAGTAGCTAAACAACTTGAAGAATTCAAGATGTCTAAGAAGCTACAGTATTTAGAACAAAGACCGTATAAAGTAGTTATAGCTACTACAAACGATAAAGAGTTTAAAACAAGCTACTCTAATCTACCCATTGAACAACTTACCGAAGTAGTTACTAAACTAAATACAAAGTTATCTGATAAGTATAGTAATTATGAATCTATTACAATAGTAGATAGAGCAACTTTAGAAAAGAAATGCTTTGCTAAACATTTGCCAGAGATAAAGCAAGCAGCGTAGAGCGATAGACTTTTAGCAGGATAGTCTATAAAGAATCCTGCCTCATGGGGTATTCAGCTAGTAGGCAAGCGCAGGGTACAGGGAGGAATATTAGAGAGACTCTAATACACTATTTATAGTGCTGCAACCAATCGGCATCATGGGTTCGATTCCCATATACTCCACTAAATTTATACGCTATGAAGATAAGAGGAAAAACAGTATATGTCTATGATATTGAAGTTTTCCCAAATGTATTTCATTGCACAGCAAAGAATACTGAATCAGGAAAGTTTCATAAGTTTGAGATATCAAGCAGAAAAAATCAATTATCAGAATTAGTTGATTTTTTTCGTGTACCAAATATTAATGCACCATTAAAATTTGGAGATCTCTATACTACTGAAACTCAAATTGATTCAAATAAAATCTTTGCGGGATATAATAATTTACATTATGATAATCCTATTATTAACTATATAATAGATTATTATGATATACTTAAAAATAAACCATATCTAAGGATATGTAATAGTATTTCTAACTTAAGTAGAACTATAACTACATCTCAAGCAGATGACAACATAGAAGCATGGAAAAAATGGAAATATCAAGTATGGTATGATTCATTTGATATACTTACTATGTTATATTCACAGAAATTACGTGTTGGATTGAAGGAAATGCAAGTAACTATGCAATATCCTAATGTTCTAGAATTCAATGGAGACTTTAATAAGTTTCTAGAAGAAGATAGAATAGAAGAGATGATTGAGTATAATGTGAATGACGTTAATTCTACTGAAAAATTATTAAATCTGTGTTCTGAAGATATAGAATTAAGAATAGCTATCGAAGATGAATATAAAGTAAGAGTATTAAGTAAAGATGGAGTAAATATTGGAATGAAAATTCTAACGCAGAAATATCTTGAAAAGACTGGTTTAACATGGTGGGATATTAAAGACTTGAGAAGCCCAGCAGATGTTATAGACCTAAACAAAGTAATATTGCCTTATATAGAATATAAAGATCCTATACTTCGTAATGTACTATCTGATATGAAAAAGCAGATAGTATCACCAGGTAGAAAAGGATACGAAAACAAATTTGTATTTAGAGGATTAAAATATTCTGTAGGAGTTGGTGGTATTCACTCTGAAAACAAACCTGAGATAATTATTCCTAAGGAAGATGAAATGTTAATAGATATTGATGTTGCATCTCTGTATCCCAGTATGATAATAGAGTATAAATTCTACCCAAAACATTTGGGTTCTGAATTTCTAGAAGTTTATAATCAAGTTAAAGATGAACGAATAGAAGCAAAACATGATGGTATTAAGACTAAAGATAAAACGCTTAAATTAGCATTAAACGGTCTTAGTGGTAATCTACAGAATGAACATAATTTCTATTATAGTCCTTTCGCAGTAATGCAGATTAGAATAAATGGACAATTACTATTACTTATGTTAGCAGAAAGATTATCTGATATTGGCTGTAGAATAGTACAGGCAAATACAGATGGTTTATTTGTTCTTCTTAAGAAGAATCTGTATGAAAAATTACAAAGTATATGTAAGGAATGGGAACAACAAACGAGATTAACCCTAGAGGAAGATCGTTTTGAAGCTATGTATCAGTATGCTATTAATGATTATATAGCTGTAAAAGAAGGTTATCAAGCAATGAAGAAATTGTTTGAAACTGAACCAGAAAAAGCTCTAAATAAAAAGAAGAAGCCTTATACTTCTTTAGATATGATTAAAGATGATTATATCAAAGAAAAAGGTATGTTCATTACTAAGGTATTACTTGGTAAGGGAATGTCTGCAAAGATTATTCCAGAAGCTATTAGAGATTATTTTGTTGATGGTATTCCTGTAAAAGATACTATCTACAATTGTAAAGATATTAAGAAGTTTCTTACTTACCAGAAAGTAGATAAGAAATTCTCTGTAGAATATAATGGAGAACTGACACAAAGAATCAATAGATTCTATGCATCTACTAATGGTCCTTATTTATATAAATGTAAAATAGTAAACAGAGATGTTGAGATACCGCAATATCTTGTATGTCTCAAAACAGGAGAAAGTATAATAACTACAGATCCAAATCAGTTTTACTATAATTCTAATGTAGAACAGATATTACCTTATAGTTCAAAGATTATAACTAAAGGTACTAGAGTAGACTATACTAATCTACTTACTGCATCTGGTGTTACTATACTAAACAAATTTGATAATAAACCTATAGAAGAAAGAAAGATCAATTATCGCTACTATTTAAAGGAAGCGTTAAAGATCATTGAAGAATTAAAACCAAGACAACTAACGTTGTTTTAACAAATATTTCCAGATTGTATCAAAAGTTAGTTCATAAAGTACTATATTATGATACTAGAATTAGATACAACATTATTAGATATTTTTGGAGAAATATCAATTAATCAGTTAGTATTTTTAACTCTTGTGTTGAATGATAATCAAAGTAATAATCAAGACGTTCACAAGTTTCTCAGCCGAATAAGTGAAAACGACATACAAGAGTTAATCGACAATGACCTTATCTCCTTTACTACTTCAGGAGATAATAAAATTTATAGTCCTACAGAAAAACTATTATCAAGTGTAAAACAAGATAAGACATGGTTTGATGAGTTCTATGAAGTATTTCCAGTGTATGTTTTAAGACCAGATGGTACTAAAGGTTTTTTACGATCTAATATAAATAAGTGTCGTAAAGAATATAATCGTATCGTAGGTAAATCTAGAGCAATGCACGAACACATTCTTCAATGTCTTCAATATGAAATTGAAAACAAAATGATAACTGGTAAGATAGGTTATATGAAGACGATGTGGAAATGGCTCACTCAACATGAGTGGGAGGTTATTGAAGAGCAAATGAGTTATGAATCTGAAACACCTGTAAGTTATGGAGAATACGGAACAGAATGCCGTTAAAATACTACCTTTTGAGTCAATATCTCAGGTAGCAAATAAATCCATAAACTACATTAAAGCTAGAAAAAATCATAGTATAGTATCATTAAAAACTAGATGGGATAAATTCAATAAAGCTACTGGCGGAATTGAACCAAATATGATATTTACTATAGCTGGTATATCAGGTAGTGGTAAGAGCTCAGTTGCAAATATGTTAGTAATGGATTTAATTGATCTTAATCCTGATCAGGATATCGTAGTATTATACTTTAGTTTAGAGATGGTAGACTACAGAAACGTTGGTCGTGTAATAAGTAATAAAACTAAGAAAACTGTATCTGAATTATATAGTTCAGTAGAAACACTTAGTGATGAAGACTTATTAAGAGCTGAATCGGCAGCTGAAACCATTAAGAAATACAATATATACTTTGTTGATAAAGTGTGTAATGTAGAAGAAATAGGTAATACTATAGATTACTTTCATAATACTGTAGCTAACGGTCGTTGGCTAATAGTAGTATTAGACCACGTTCTTCTAGTAAATGGAGAAGGTGGAGAAAGAAGTACAATAGTCGATTTACAGAAAATGTTTATACAGAAGAAAAAACTTTCTAACACTAGTATAATACAGCTTTCACAGATGAATCGTAATATTGAAAGTCCTGATAGAATTAATAATCCAAGTACTCACTTCCCAATGAGAAGTGATTTATCAGCATCTGACGCAATATTTCAAGCTAGTGATTTTGTTATTGCTGTTCATAGACCAGAGATACTTAATCTAGCTATATATGGAGTACGTCGTCTACCTGTAAAAAATAAGGTTTATATGCATTTCTTAAAAGTAAGAGATGGTGAACCATGTATATTAGAATTTGAAAACGAACTTCAATATGGCAATCTAATTGAAATAAATACTGCAAGTGCTGAAGAACAAAAAGTAGTATTTAAACAAATTAAAAAAGGCTGATTATGAAAGGTTTTACAATTAAACTTCCGAAACAAAATATTGACCCTCAGGGTTCTTTGAAAAATCGTATATTAAACGAAGTTAAAAACCGCTTACCGTTTGCTAAATGGTATGGAATTCACACTCCGGAAGATCCGGAATACAGTATATCATATGCAGGTCCTGAAGACTTGCTATGTTTTGGATGCAACCGAAATGCACATTTCTCTGCATTCAATAAAAAATATTATCGACCGACATGTTCATATGATAATTCACTTACATGTCCGTTCGCAAATCGAGCATTTAAGTTGCGTCAATATGATGCTATTTCAGAATTTGATTTAGCATTAAAACGATTAGCAGAATATGCTAAGATCATGGAAGACTATGAAGAAGATCATGGTTACGATTTTACTTACATGGGTCAACCTGTACGTATTTACCAGAAGTTTATTCAAATTGGTTATACAATCATTCCTATTGATAATCCTAGTCTGTTTTTGAATAACTATCGTAAAGCAGATAAAAATAATATAGTAAATGTTATTATTAATATTAGTAACAGTACTACTGTTAACAATATTCTCAACAATGAATAACGAATAACTTTACATTGTGTAAAATTTCAGTTTTTGTCAGATAATTTCAGAATCTCACAGGTAAAGCATTAACCTATTTTAATATGTTAATACTACCAAAAGAGAAAAACAAACCAAAGGTTAATAATCCAAGATTTTTAATCCTATTTGGTAAACCAAAATCAGGTAAAACTACATTATTATCTAAGCTTGATAATTGTCTTATAATTGACTTAGAGGGAGGTTCAGAATTTCTAGAAGCTCTCTCTATTCAAGCTCGTACTATTGAAGATTTAGGTAATATATCTAGAGCAATCAGTGAAGAAATCGCTACAACAGGAAAGAAACCTTATAAATATATTGCTATAGATAATGCTACTAGACTCGAAGAAATATGTTTAGGATATGCTAAAGTTCTGTATTGTCAGACACCAATGGGCAAATCTTATAAGGGAGATGATGTTCGTACATTACCAAATGGTAGCGGATATCTCTACTTAAGAGAAGCAGTTAAAAAAGTAATAAACATGTTTAAAAATCTTTGTGATAATTTTATTCTTATAGGTCATACTAAAGATAAGATGATTAATAAAGATGGTGAAGAGCTTATAGAAATGGCTATAGATTTAGTTGGAAGACTAGGTGATATAGTATGTGGTGAAGCAGATGCTGTTGGTTATGTCTATCGTAAAAAGAATGAAACTATTATATCTTTTGAAGGTGGAGATAACTCAGTAAGAGAAGCCAGAGCTCCTCACTTACGAGGTAAAAAGATAGTTATCGCAGAAAGCGATGAAAATAATGTTATTAATGTTCACTGGGATAAGATTTATTTAGACGAGTGTGCAGCCTGATTTAAAAACTTAAAAATATTGAAATTATGACATATAGTAAAGAACGTGCAGCAAGTATTAGCAAAAGTGATATTAAGTATATTCCCGCTGGTATTATTGAAAATGTAGTATTGAAAAGTGTAAAAACAGAAGTTTCTCCGAATGGTAATCAATTCTTAGAAATTGTTTTTGAGAAAGATGGAGCAACATTAACTCATACAGAGTGGAAACCTACACTTGGTGGGTTTGTAACTACAGAAGAACAACTCCAGACAAAAATGGATAAACAGTATTCTCGTATGTTGCAGATACTTAACTGTTACTATAAGGATGAAGAACTTGACTTTAATGGTGAAAGCTTTGAACAGTTTGCTCAATGGATTACTGATATGCTGAACAAAGTAGATAAGAGTAAAAAACTTAGAGCTAAAATAGTATATAATGATAAAGGATATACTACTTTGCCTAATTATGCTAAGTATACTTTTATTGAACCTATGGAATTACCAGAAGGTAAATCATCTTCTATTGCTATGCTAAATATTGACCAATTTACAAAGCCTGTTGTAGCAGATAAAGAAGTAAAAAACGATAACCCGTTTAGTGCAACTTCATCTACTACTAATACACAAGCTTTTACAGATAAAACAGATGATCTGCCATTTTAATATGAAGTAGATCATTATTAATAAATAAGGGTAGTGTAAAAGCTACCCTTATTCTTTTTTAATCATTAAAACAAATCATCATGGTAGAAATAGAACATATTCAAGATATAGAAAAAGATCAACCTGCAAAGTCTAGTGCAAAAGAACAGAAGTTAAAAGATCCTAAAGATTTAACTACAGAAACTCAAGATACTGATGCATCTGAAGCTACAGAGCATGATGAGCAGATTGAAAATCAAGAAGACAATATACGTGAAGATAGCACCTTAGTTAATCATAATACAGATGTCCATGATTTAAAGCCTGGAAATAGATTTTATGGTAGTATAAAATATAATAATCCTAAAGGAAAACAACAAGCACAACAAGGTATTTTCTTAGTATTAACTTCAGAGGTAAAAGGAAAGAGAGGGCAATCTCGAGAATATACTATTACAAATTGTACTGGACAAGAGTACAAAGTGTATAGTGGAGCTATTAAAATAGCTAATATAACAGATCTCAAAAAAAAAGAAACAAATAGAGAAAAAATCACTAGAACAATTTGGAAGCAAAACAGAAATCAAAGAATTGCTTAACAAATTAAAAGAAGAATTTAAAAAGAAAGAGGAAAAAGAAAAGGAAAAAGAAGAATTAAAGAAAATTCAATTCTCATTTAGTTCACTAGAACCAGAAGACAAGCTTAAAAGTTTAATTAAAGCAGGTATGAATAACATCTGGATGGTTGGTCCAGCTGGTTGTGGTAAATCAACTATAGCTCGTAATACAGCTAAAGAACTAGATATTCCTTACTTATGTATTTCTTGTGGTATTGGTACTTCTGCAACAGAATTTACAGGATATAAATATCCTACTCGTGAAGCAACTAAGTTTGCTGAATTCTATGCTAAGAAGTCAATAATCCTTATAGATGAGATGACTGCACTCGATCCATCTGTAGCACAGGTTATTAATGCAGCATTAGCAAACGGTGAAATAGAAACTACTACAGGTACTGTCTTACGACATCCTGAATGTATTATTATTGCTACATCAAATACTTTTGGTAATGGAGCAGACCGTCAGTATGTTGCTAATAACCAACTAGATGCTTCAACAATTGACCGTTTTACTGGAGCAATAATTAAAGTAAATTACTCTGTTAAATATGAGTCACAATTTGATCAAGAAGTAGTAGATTATATTTATTTACTACGTAATTGCATTAAAACAAATTCATTACGTCGTATTGCATCTACTCGTATGATTCAAGCAGCAGAAAAGATGAAGAAAGTAGGTATGTTAGACTGGAAAGATATGCTTATTATTAACTGGTCTGATACTGAAAAGAATATAGTAAAACAATATATTCAAAAAGTAGAAGAAAATAAAACTAAACAAAGTACTGCTTCAATAATTGAAGCTATACGTAAAGATTTTTTAAATTCTACTGTAACAACAAAATTTAAAACGGCAGCGTAATGAAAAAACTGAATTTAAACATTAATATAAATTCATTAGATGAATTTTACAGAGAATGTGACAATATTGAAGGAGGTAATCCTGCTGAAATAGATAATATTGAAAATCACGATGACCCTGGTTTTAGAGGATTATCTACAGCAGAAATACATAATTCTAAATATAGTTATACCAAAGGTTTAGATAATCTAAAGAAAATAGAAAAGGATATAAATCTAGGAGGTCGTAAACATAAATATAAGTACGATGATTCTGATGGAGATGATATGAACTTTGATCGGTACATAGAAGGTCTACCTTGCCTAAAGAAAAGAATACCTACACATGGTATAGGTACTGGTAAGTTCGTTAAACTTCATATTTCTATATGTGAGAATTGCTGGTGTTCAGCTGAAAATCTTATGATTCGTGCATATACTGCTATGAGAATAATAGATATGCTAGAATCCCAAGGATATCGTGTTCAAATATCTGCATATGCAGATAATGAAGATCCTGGTTATTTTAACGGAGAACCTATAGGATTTCTTGGAGTTGAAGTTATAATTAAGAAGTTTGAAGATCCTTTAATTAAAGGACAAATACTTACAGCAATATCTCCTTGGTTCTTTAGATACTGGATGTTTAAATTCTGGAATGCTAAATTTAAAATGAATTGGGGATACGGACATTCAGTTAGACCAATGAAGAAAGAAACAACTTCTGACATCTACATTCAGACAGGCGAAGCTTTAACTGATGAAGATGCAGAATCAACTATAGAAAGAATATCGAAACTATTTAATAAAGAAGAATAGTTTCAACTACTAGGAGGATCTGTAACAATCTTATATGGAACTATCAATTTAAGGATATTAGATAATTTATGGAAGCGTGAGCCTGCACAGCAGAAATAAAAATCTATCTCTGGATAGGCGTGGTTCGATTCCACGACTAGTAGCAAACTAAAACAGATTGCATATGTATAGTAGAAAGCGAGCAAAACTCCCAGATAATATTACTCTAGATTGGATACTTTCTAAAGTAACAGAATATGATATATATGCAAAATATATAGGTCAATTTAAAGTAGGTATGATATACAATAGTCCATTTAGGAAGGATAAAAATCCATCCTTTGGTATTTACTATAGTAAACGTACTAAACAACTACTTTTTAAAGATCATGGAACAGGTGAATGTGGTAATGTAATTAAATTTGTATCATTATTTACTGGTAAAACAGAATATAATGATATACTATCAGATATAGTAGATAATTTAAACATTACTAACAACACTAAACTCGTTAGCTCTAAGCAATATATACCGCCAACTGAAACAGTAATTGGTGTAGTACGTCAGGAATTTACTGATGTAGATATCAATTACTGGAAACAGTTTAATATTTCTATAAATACTCTAAAGAAATTCAATGTAAATAGTATTAAATATTATTTATGTAACGGAATAGTAAAGGGTACTTATAAACGAGAAAATCCAATGTATGCATATAAGGTCTATAATAACTTTAAAATATATAGACCATTAGCAGATAAATATACTAAGTGGAGAAACAATCTTACAGACTATGATATCCAAGGCTATGAGCAGTTGCCTCAGAAAGGTGATATATTATTTATCACAAAGTCCATGAAAGATGTTATGTGTTTGCATGAAATGGGTTATCCAGCAGTTTCTCCATCTTCAGAGAGTACATTTCTACCTAAAGATGTATTAGAGCAACTTAAGACGCGTTTTAAGCGTATTATAATACTATTTGATAGAGATACTGCTGGAGTAAAAAGAAGTCGCAAATTAAGCCGAGAAACAGGCTTAGAAGCAATGTTTATTAACAAAAAATTCAAAGCTAAAGATGTATCTGATGCTGTTAAAGCAAATAGCTTTGAAGAAATAAAAAATTGGTTAAATGAAACTATTAAAAACTATAGGTAAAGTAATAGCATTACCTTTTGATTTAGCTCTAATACTTGGAAAGTTATTATTGATTCCAATCAAATTAGTAAGTGTATTGTTGCATGGAGAATTTATTGAATGGAATAAAAAACGTAAGTTTATAGGAAATTCAATTAAAGAAATGTTTAAAGCTTTCAAATATAATAAAGATTATTCTTTCTTATATTCAGTAGGATTTACGGATGAAAATGGTAATTTTTCTGAAAGAATTGAAACGTTTAAAATAACTAGTGATAGTATGCAACATTATATTAATTATGCTAAAACAAGTCTTAAACAAGAAAGTGCGTAATGCTACTAAACAAGAAATAGATGGAATAGTATTTCGATCTAAATTAGAAGCTTATACATATTAGAAACTAAAGGAAGCAGGTATATCAGCTGAATATGAACAGCATAGATATACTTTACTTCCTAAGTTTGTATATAATAACTCTACAGTTAGAGCTATTACTTATTTACCAGATTTTGTAGGAGATGGTTTTGTTATAGAATGCAAAGGATTTGCTACAGATTCTTGGGCAAACAGAGAAAAACTATTCAAGTATTATTTAAGCTTGAATGAACCAGATACTAAATTTTATTTGGTAAAGAATAAAAAACAAGTTGATGAGTTAATCAACAAATTAAAATCTTAAATTTTCAGATTATGACAAAGAATGAATTTATTAAAATAGGAGAACAGATAATTGCAAAACCTAAAGGTGCTGATTATGATTTGATACCTGGTAAAGTATATGATCTGAGTTGGAATAGATGGGAAGATTCACCTATATTTAAGGAGAATGGTGAATTAAATCTACCAAAGAAAATCTATTCTACTAAAACTGATGACATATTTAAGAAGCGTATTATAACCTATTTTAATAAAGCAAATACAAATACTACTGGTGTAATGCTAGCTGGTACTAAGGGTACAGGTAAGACTGTAATGGCAAAAATATTAGCTAAGGAATCAGGTTTACCTATTATTGTAGTTAATCCTGATTATCCAGAAGGCAAACTTATTAAGTTTTTTAAGTCCTTTACTACTCCAGTGTGTGTTTTGTTTGATGAAGTTGAAAAGAACTTCAAAACTGAGTATATGCTAGATTTCTTAGATGGAGTTGAAAAGACTGCACAGAAACTAGTAATTATGACTTGCAATGATTTAAGCAAAGTTAGTCAGTATATGCAAGATCGCTGTTCACGTATTCGTTATTTACGTCGATATTCTCCTGATGAAAATGCTGCATTCTTACCGATGTTAGCTGATGATTTTGGTATTAAGAACAAAGAAGAAGTAGTAAAATTCTGTAAAGAAAATATTAAACTGCTTTCTATGGATAATATTGTTTCTTTCATGAGTGAAGTCAAAATGCTAGAAGATGAAGATATTAGTCTTCAGGAAATCATAAACATTATGAATATCTCTACTGAAAATATACCAATTAAAGTTAGTGATACTGTAGAATATGACGATGAGTATGATAATGAAGATAATGAATATAGTGATGATGATTACGAATGTTGTGATGCAGCATGAAAACAAATAAGGCTAGATATATTCTAGCCTTTTAACTTATATAAACATGAAAATATGCGGTATAAGTGATATACATGGTAATCTCATTGAGAATATACCTGAGTGTGATGTACTATGTATATGCGGTGATGTAGTAACATTAAATGTTCAAAGAAATATTGAAGCATCTAAACATTGGTGGGAAACAAAATTCATAAAGTGGGTAGATAAATTACCTTGTAAGAAGGTAATTATTATACCAGGTAATCATGATTTTTACTTAGAATATAAGTATAAATTAAATGAATGGGGTTCTTTTAAAGATAATATGCAAATTTTATCTAAAGGTAAATTAGTATTTCTTATAGATGAAATGTATATATATGAAGGTGTTAAATTCTACGGATCTCCTTGGATTAAACCAATTGAATTTCAAGAGGACAGATGGGCATTTAGTAGATTTGATACTTATGAAGATATACCACAGTGTAATATACTACTAACACATGATAATCCATTTTGTAATGAAGCTCTAGATGTTTTCTCCTTTGGAAAGAGTAAATATCATTTATATGGGCATTGGCATGATGGATCTAGTGACGTAAATTCTGGAAGATACAATTGTTCTAGATTGAATAATTGTTATAGTTTTAAAAAGAATTATGAATTTGTAGTGTTAGATATTATGACAGAAAAAGAAAAGAAACAAGTAGAACAAGCATTCTTAGATAAACTTATTAGTCAAGCATACAATAATAATGTAGCAGATTGGCTTAAGACATTTAAAGAAGTTGAACTACAACAAGATAAAGAAGATGAACTAGTTTGGGATACTTCAGCAGAAGTTCCTGAGTCAGCTGTAATTAGCGACATGGAGGATTAAGTATGAAAGTAGAAGGAATTGTTACAGATAATGAACGTATTGCAATTGAAGCAATGTTCAATGATGTTATTGATAATACTATAGAAATACAAGCTATAGAAGAAAAAGTAATTATAGAGTATGTTAAAGAATAAGATGGATATTAGTATTCCTTATTACGAAGATAATAGCAGAGTAAGTAATTCTGCAATAGGGTGGTTTATTAAAAGAGGTCCTAGATATTTTCGTGATATGCTTGATGGAAAAGAAGAAGGAATGAATTTTTCTTTTCTTGAAAAAGGAACTATGATACATGAATATTTACTTCAACCAGATGAATTCTGGAAAGATTATATTATTCTTGATTTTGCAACACCTAAAGTAAAACAGCAAAAGGATTTATTAGATGAGTATCATAGACTTATGCAAGTAAATCCATTAGAATCTCAAGATAAGCTTAAACTATCTGCTTATAAAAAAGCTTATAGTAATAAGAAATCTGATGAGAAATGTATTGAAGAAGCTGAAGGTCTTATTATGATTTATCAAGATTACTTAGAATATTTAAGTAAAGTAGATGAAAATAAGAAGATAATTAGCTTTGCTGATTTACAAATGCTTAAGAAGATTAAGGAAAATATTCAGAATCATAAGAAAGCAAATGAATTGCTTTTTAATTTACCATCTACTTTTGAAACTCATAATGAATTTCATATTAACTGGCAAGTTAATAGAATTAATAATATTAAATGTAAATCTTTACTAGATAGAGTATGTTTTGATCATGTTAATAAGAAGATAATTCTAATTGACTTAAAAACAACTGTAAATGTCTATGATTTTGCACATTCTGTAGAAGAATATGATTATTACAGACAAATTGCTTATTATGGATTAGCAATTCAATGGTATATGCAAGAGGTATTAAATCTTAATTCTGAAGAATATGATTTTGAAGCATATATTATTGCTATAGGTAAAGATTCTGAAAATCAAATTAGAGTGTTTAACATGAAAAATGATAAAATACTCAGTGAGAAAGTTGATTTAATTAACAATTCTTTACAGAAAATTTCATATCATATCAGTACAGATCAATGGGATCACTCAGTAGAATACTACGAAGGTGATGGTGTTGAAAAACTATAATAAATGCTTAATATTTTTAAGTGATTTTATAGAAGCGAAGATATCTTACTTTGATTGTCCAGCATTTGTAAATATGTATACAAATTTAAAAGGAGACAATTCTGAAGGAAAATTATATTTAGTTTATAAGTTTAGTAGTCATTATGAACTATCTAAAAAAATAGAGGAAATCAGTTGTAATAAAACATATTATAACTGGTTTCCTTATACTATAAATAAACAATCTTATATTGTCTTTTCATTTAAAGTTAGTAAAGATAAAATACAAGAATTAGAATTCTGTAAAAAAGGTAGATTTACTGATAGTTATTTAGATGTAAAAGATTTAGTTGTTATTTGGAAAGACTACTTAGATCAATTTGATGATTTGCTTAAGTCAAATGACTTTTGCTCTGATTATACTTGTACTTGTTAAAAATAAAAGGCTGGATTATTTCCAGCCTTTTTCATTAATCAGAATCTCTATTTGCAATTTGAGTTTCGTAATATCTTCTTTTAGAAGGTATATCCTATAATTCCCATATATTTTTAAACGGAGTTATTTTCATTCCAAATTTAAAAGTAGGAGAAAAACCTTTATAAGCGCCTCTATCTATTTTTTCATCTTCATTATTAATCAGATTATGTACCCATGCTGGTACAGTAGAAATTAATCCAGAAAAGTTATCATAATAACTATAAATGGGGAATGGAGTTTTGATAGTTGAGATAGCGTCTTGGATTGCCCAAGGGGTAGAAGACATCATAGTTTCAAAATCTGTTCTTACTAAAGCAAAAGCTAATAATTGTTTTAATATATTATCTTTATCATCATCTGCCCAAGCCTTTGCTATTGGCATTAAGAAGAAATGCAATATATGTACACCTATTAGTTCTAAAGATAATTGTCTTATTACTCTACGCTAATCGTATGTAGAATTCTATATATACTTCTACCATAAACTAATATTCCTAGTATCTCTTCTTATTGCAGAAATAATACTAAAAGGAACTCTAAACAAAGCCTCTTTATATCTTTGAGAACTATAATCCCATTGTCTATTCTATACCCATCTTTCTTGAAGTATAATAGGCATAAACTGTCTATGCATCATTACTAAACTTCCTATAATATTACTACTTAACATAGTTTTCTATAGTGGAGTAAGCTAACCATCAGCAGATTGAGCTAAATTTCTAGCAGTGTTACCAATGGTTTCTTTTTTAGCATCCCAGGCTTTTTGATAAGCAGGGTCTTTGGTTACGATATTTCCATTTTTATACTCTACTAAATCTCTAGAGGATCTAAATGTGTTCCATTGATTTAACATTACTTCGTCGTTACTATATTTACGTTTAAATTCTTCGCTACTAAGAAACTCTCCATTTACGTATCTATAGTTGTACATAACAGAATTTAGTATATGACCCTTTACGACATAATCACTTAAAGAGTATACTCCAAAAGCCCAGTTTCTAGCTATTTGTTTTTGAAAAGTAGATAGATTAAGTCTATCTGTTTTTATTTCAGCACCTACTTGAAAATATTCCATTAGTTTCATCTATGTACTATTGTGATAATCACTAAGTAAACTGAAATTATTTTTAAATAAGTCTACAATCAAAGCTTTAGCACCATTAATACTATCTCCAAAACTATAATACCTACCAGAAAGCGAATTAATTATATCATTATAAACTGCCGTAAAAAAGCCGGTAGTAGCACATATAATATTTAAACCTAGATTTACGGTAGTTCCTAATGCTTTTAATCCTAGCATTAATTTAGTAAAATTAACTTTTCTAGGTTTTATATGACCTTTAAATCCTAGTATAGAATAATCTCTTTCTTTGATATCCCATATAGCAGATTTAGTCTTAATGTCATATATATTCATCTCTACGAAACTTTTAGCAAACTTATATATATTAGATTCCTATCCTTTTTTACTTCTCCCTCTGTACTTACTTTTAACGTCTCGATTGCCTATAAATTGTAAGATAGCTTCGGTTTTAGGTTTGAGTTCACTTTTTATTCTAAAGTTTTCAGCCATTTTAAAATACTCTACTATAGAGCCAACAGTATTAGCTGTAATAGTAGAAGGATCATCCAGACTTTTAACATAATTCTGTGGAACAAAATATAATTTATCTGTGCCAGTATCTACTGTTTCATCGTTTAAACCAGTATCGTCATTTCTAGTAGATACTTTATCTTTCCAATATTCTTTAAAACCTTCAAAACCTCTAGCTCTAACATATCTCCACATAGAACCTGATATTTGTGGCAATCTATATGAACTTAAATTAGTAAGATTAGTAAGTTTGCTATTTGATTCTTTAAGAGTATTCACACATTCTTTGTATAATTCATGTAAATCTTCATTTGAAGATACTTTATTAAATGCTTCTGAATTATCGTATAGTTCTAATTTAGGCAAATAGTATTCTCCCTAGTCTTCAACTTCTGGTTTGTAGTTCTTATTAACAAATGGAGAATTCTAATCTACCTCTGAAAAGTAAATAGATGGCTGTTCTTTAAGTATATATTTTTCTTTCACTGGAACAACTGTTGTAAGATAAGATTTAGGATATATATTACCTTGACTATCTCTATTACAATGTGTCATTTCAAATTCTGCTAAAGTTCCATTAGCAATGGCATCAGCTCTAAGTTTATAAAATAATTTAGATGGTATTACTTTAGCTATATCATTGAATTTTAATCCAGTAGTTTTCTTTTTACCGTTTCTTTTTCTTATCTTATATAAATCTACATCTATTTTATCTAATTCAGCCTGAGCAACTCCTGGTATTAATTTTTCAATTTCGTGTGTCTTATCATCTCTAAATTGTTTAAGTATGGCTCTTTTTCTTTCTTGTAACTATTCATATAGCTTTTTATCTGATTCATTATTTATTTCAGATCTTTCTACTTTATAAAGATCATCGTAAAATTCCTAAGTATATTCATCTCTAGAATTATACTATAACCATCTTTGATACTGAGCTTCAGATAAATTTGCTTTTTTTTCAGCCTTGATTTTATCAAATAATGCTTTATTTGATTTTAAAACCATACCTTTAGACAACTTATCATTTAATGCAGCTAGTTCTACAGCTATTTCATATTCTTCACCTTGTTTTAATTTTCCATCTATACCATATATACTAGCTAACTATTTTTTTTCTAAATATAAATCCTTTAGTTTACTTTGATTTTCTTCTGATAACTTACTTGTGTCATAGAATCCATTAGCGTCTTTTACAGTATCTAGTAATTTGTGTATTTTGATTTGTACTAATTCTCTAGCATCAGCAGCTAAAGGTGATAGATTGTTAAATAGTTCATAGTATTCAGGAGTATATTTTCTTTCACAATGTTCTGATAACCATTTGTTTTTTCTTTTATTGTACTCTGTACGTATAGTTGGATTTACAGAACGTAAATCATCTACATCTAACATGCCTAAATCACTTCTGAGCTACTTTAAGAATTGTTTATAGTCATTATTAAATCTACCATAGTTTCTTTTTCTAACTAGATATCCAGTAGGTAAACCATTTTCATCAAGCTCTACTAATTTTTTTTGATTAAAAGTACCAGCTTTTTTTAATAGTTCTGTTAGTTTATTATACTTTTCGTAAGTAGCTCTATTAACTTCAAATTCTGCATTTTGAGTTATATGAAATAAAGCTCTAATAGCTTCGTCATTAATTTTATCTCCAGCTCCTACCCAAGCAGTAATAGCTAATATGTCTTTACCTACTGTTTCTTGATGTTCCTATATATAATTTTCTATAGTTGGACTATTAACAGATATACCAATTCTTCTAATTTCTTCAGCAGACTACTTAGTAATCATATTATTAACATTGTTAGCTCCTACATTTAGGATAGTCTGCATTCTTTTTGCTTCCTTTAATAAATTTCTATATAGATTTTCTCCAACTATATATTTATATTCTTCTGTAGCAGATAAAGTATTAACACATTCATCTAGCATTGGACAATAAAAATTAAAGAAATCTTGTTTTAAATCCAACAACTACTTTAGTGTCATTTTATCCTACACTCCATTTACCACATCTCTGATTTGTCTTATGGTAGATAATATATCATATTTAGTACTATATATAAAGTTAGTTATATTCTAAATTCTATCTACTGTCCTATTTTCTAATTCAGATATTTGTAATGTTAAAGCTGCTTTAAATTCATCTGTAACATTGGTGTCTTTTTTATTCAGAGTATATAATCTAGCTTTAAGACCATCGTGTATTTTTTGTATTACTCTTTCTAATTCTTTTTCAAGATTTTCTTTAGTAGCATAATCATATTTATCAAAATACTATCTGTATGCTTCTATATATTCTTGTACATCTTGTTGATACCTTTCATCTAGACTATTAGTTAAGTAATACTACAATGATTCATCTAGCTCTGATCCCTTTGTTCTACTATCAGAAGCGGAAAAAGAACCAGTATTATCAACAGATTTAATTTTAGATGTATCTAATTCTGTTAATTCTTTAGTAGAATCATATTCTGGATCAGAAACAAACACTCTATCTCCATCAAATTCTGTAATAATAGGTTCACCGTTTTCATCTATAGCTGTAGATCCTTCAAACCACATACTAAACGTTTCTGTAAAGGTTTTAGCTTTTCCTTTTATAGCAGCAGCTCTGTCTCCATTATAATACTACAGTAAGTCTGAAAATAGCTTAGATGGCTTACCATCTTTTGTCTAATCAATAGGATTACCATTGTTTTCATTCCAGATATGGTAGGCGCCAATTTCGCCTACCAATTCTTTTAATTCATTAAATTCTTTTAGGACATTCTTATCACTAAAATTTGGACATATAATCATAATTATTTACCTTTACAGTTGTTATAAGCTTCATCGTTAAATTTCATATCTTGAACAGTATCAGTTCCAGTATTCATATCTGTAATTATATCTTGTACCTATTCATACTGAGTAATACCAGCATTTAATATAGAATCAAAGTATGGACTTTCTCCAAACACATCATCAGTTATTTCTGTAAAATTCAATACATCGTCACTTATTATAGTCTAAGTTCCATCTTCCATATCTACTTGCATATCTGATAACGTAACAGAATCATCTTGTCCTACCGTTATTGTAGAAATTTGTTCGTCTACTTCTCCATAAATAGTAGAAGACTAAGTATCTTCTGTATTATGTATTTCATTAGATGCTTCTAAATCTGAACCTACTGTTGTAACTTCTGGCTCTTCAAAGCTAACTGTTTCTTGTTTTTCTACAGTATTAATTACTATAGCGTCTGAAGATTCATACACTAAAGTGGTATGATTTTTATTTGTCATAGGTTCAAAAAATTTCTAGACTAATTGTTCTATTTGTCCATTGCTCCAAATAGCTTCTTTAGGTAAAGCATTTTCTTCAAACGCAGATTGTTCCCCAGATTGCTTTTGATATTCATAGTAAACTTTTCTATCGTCTTTAGTACCTAAAGCTGGTATAATTTTATATACAGATTGTTTTGTATTTTTTACTGGATCACCATTTTCATCAGTTTGATATACTGTTGCTACTTTCTGATACAATATATAACTATTGATGTCATTAGGATTAAGTTGAATCTTAATAAACGGTTGATTAGCTCTCCAACTACTAAATACTGCTGGTATTGGCTTAGATTCGGGTTTTATTTGAACTAGAGTACCATACTTATTATCATAATTACTTAACTGATATGGTTTAACTATTTTATCATTTCTATAAGCATTTCTAGCTATTTCTGTAAATAACTCTGTAAAGTTATTATTCTGCATGTTTTCAGAATTAAAACCAAAATAATCCATACCTACTAATTTATCATTATTAAGTATTTCTATAGCAGCTTTAATTGCATCTGAATAACCTTTTTGTTTCTTCCAAGCAGTAGTTATTACATCGAAGAATGAATCAGTACTTCTATTATCGAAACTAGTTAAGTAAGCATATACACCCAATCTATTAGCAAACTTTCTTATACCTTCATCTTCACAGTCTAGTAGATCTTGATATGCTGACAATAATCTGTTTTCATAAGTAGCAGTATTAGTTAAAGCATTATCTGCTGTTACTATTCTATCATATTTCTAGTTAGTACCATCAGATGCATATTCTTGTAGATAGTTAAGTAACTCATTCTTAATATGACCATTGAACGCAATTGCTGGTAAATCATTACGTTTTCTTAAATCATTTTTAATCTAAGTTAACCTTTTAGCTATACTTTTAGGTCCTCTTAACATATTAAGGAATTTCTTATCGCTAATATTAAAGTCCTCAACTGCATTCACTACAGCTTTAGTTCTTAGTGAGGTAGTTAATATTTTTGATAATTCAGCTACAGTGTTTTTATCTGAAGAATTACCTAAAAAGAAGTCACATGCAGCATTAAATATTGTCTTATATCCTTTTGTAGCTTCTATGACTTGTCCGCTTAATAATATTCTAGGAGTATTTATACCAGCATCTAGTTTCTACTTAAGGAATGTAGAAGATAAGTAATAGTTTATAGGTTTTTCTATGTTATCAGCTCCATTTATATAGAACCTACTTTGATAATTATCTATATATCTATTTAATCTACGTTTGAAATTTAACTGTAACGGTAAGGTATTACCAAATTTCTTAGTATCAATCTGTGATAATTGAACTAAATTTGATAAAACTTCTGTATCTGAAGACAAATCTTGATAAGCTCTAATAGATATGACTTGTTGATATAATCCATTGACTTCTTTTGGTTTTTTTAACGCTTCAGATGCTACTTTCTTATCAAACACATCATTATAATTGACCTCAACAGCATCATATCCTTCTATAGATGGAAGTGAATATTCACTAGCTAAACTATTATAATACTATGCATACTTTGCTTTATTAGAATCACTATCATCTAATGATACAATCGCTTCTCTCAAAGAAGTCATATATTCTTTAGCTATAGATTTAAGTTTATCTCTTTCAGTTATTCCTTTTTCTGCACCTATTACACCTTTATTTTCTAACATTTCTTTAGTAAACCTACGCAATGCAGGTTGGGCTAAGAAGTAGAAAGTATTCTCACCTTTACCACCTCTAATGAGTAGAGAAGTCATATTATAAGTAATAGAGTTTACGTTCAAAGCCATAATATATGGGTCTTTCGCAACGTCCACGTGGGCGTTAATCAATGCTGATAACCAGTCCATAATACGTTGATCATCTTCTCCATATACCTAATCTAACTGACCTAAGTTATATCTATTAGCATTAGAATAATTGATACATAGGTGAGTAAATTGAGTTAACGCATGATTAGTAGAGTTAAGTGCAAATGGAGCAATACCAGCTTTACCACCAGTATACTCTGTCTTTCTAGAAAGCTAGAAAGAAGGAGCTAATTCATACATAGGATTTACTTCTACAGTATTTTTTGGCTGAACTATTGGAAGAATCTGCTTTTGAAGAATCTTTGTTAATGTATCAATAGAAGCTCTAGTTTCAGCAATATTGGTAAAGTCAGTCAGTACTAATGAGTAATTATCTAGCAACTTATTAACGTAACCTTGTTCCGATTTTTCGTCAGAACTTACTCTTTTACCATCTTTATATGTATATGTAGCTAGATAAAGTTTATCAACGTCGAAGTCAGAACCAGTCATAGCTGTAAATTCTTCCGGAACTATGATTGTATCACCAATAGTAGTTGGCATAATATCAGCCACTTGGAATGAGAACATGGAAGACAAACCCTGTGTAGGAATACGATATCCTATACCATAAGGTTTAGATTCTACTTCTACACCGTCTACCATTCTACTACCTATTATACCATTATCAATTAACCATTTGCGTTTACTATAAAAACTTGCACTTTTAAGTTCTTCTGGTAATATATCTCTAAAGAAGTTTTCACTAAGTATAACTTGCATATGACCTTCTTTAGCTAAGAATTTTAATTTCTTTCCTTGATTAAAAGCTGAACCTAATTCTGCATCAGTTTTTACACTTCTACCAACAGCTTCATATGCAAATGAAGACATCTGAATAGCAGAACCACCAGGAGTATTTACATCTACTACTGCTTTATTGACAAAAGAAGTTATCTTAGTTTGAATCCAATCTCTAATACTTTGAGCTTCAATTGGTACTATAATATTTCCATTTTCATCAACTGTTAAATTGGCAATTATTTCAGCAGACATACCTGAATTTGTAGCCTATCTCTAAAGATAATTTACTATTTTGCGATTATCTACTTTGCCGTTAGTAAAGAACTCTTTTCTTATTTTATTCTAACCTATTCTGGATAGTGAGTTAATAGCATCCATAATGTTCTTCTTAATTTCAGAACCTTTTACAGCTAATCCTTTATTTTCTCCATAAGTACGAGTATCTACTACGTTAGCAAAACCAATTTTAATAGCTTGTGTACCAAATGATCTTTCAAGGTGTTCGTGTGGATCAGTATTTAACTGCAACCTAATTTGAGTTAAATCCTAAGTATATGTTGCCAATCCTTTACCAGAAATGCCGTCTATATCACTATTAGATGTTAATTCAGATAAGTTTACTTTACCATCTTTATAGAATGATAACTTCTTTCTACCACCAACTTTAATAGCTGATTCAAACGCTACCATGTCTATATAACCTTTACTAGCATCATTCATACGATCGTATAAATATTTATTATCAGCTTTAGCAAAAGTCTTAAATAGTGGGAATAAAGCCATTTTATCAAATGTGTTTACATTCATACCAAGAGTCTAATCAAAGTGATCACCAAAGTAAACCATTTTAAGAGGTTGTGTGATAGCTTTAATTGCTTTTTGATACTTCTCAGTATCACTCAACCAGCTATCATCAGACTCCATAATGTTATAGGCTTCTTCGATTTCAGGACTCCATTCTCCTAAAGACTTCATTAATCTCTTATAGAATTCTGGTCTGATGTAAACAGCAGCATCTGCTTGATTAATTTCTCCGTCAGCATATGGTTTAGCGCTATTTTTAGCTTGTTGTTCAATAAACTTAATAGCATCTGGATTCTTTTTACGTAATCTACCTAATGTACTTTCTATAGCATGATCGTCCTTAACAGCATTTAATGCTTGCTAATCAGTAACACCAAACTCTTTTTGGAACATATCCTTTATTAAGGATTTTCTAAACATACTATATAATGTATCATATACTGTAGATCCTATTTCATTATCTGATAACTATAATACTTGGAATTTAGAATCACTTCTATCTTCCTAATCCTTAGTATCTCCCCATTTAGTTCTCAAGTTTGTTCCAGTAGACAATACTGAAGATAGACGTTTAATTTTATCTACATCTCGACCAGTTATCATATAATAAGCAGAATAGCTTGATTTATCTCCATCTGGATCATGTTTATCTATCCAAGCTTCTAATGTTCTCTCATCTGATATAACAGGTACAAATGAATCATCATTAGGCTTATATATCATAAGTTCTTTTTGCCATTTATATAATGCTGGATCTCCAGTAAAACATTTCTCTATTTCTATAGTAGAAATAGCACTATTAATAGCATGTGAAGCTATAATAGAGTATATCACATCTGTTCCTTTATCTCTACTATCAGTTTTAGAACTTATTTTTTCAAATTCTTCTACAAAGTTTATAGGTATATACTTATTACTTAAGTCTTCACCTATTACACCTAACTCTACAGCTTTTGATATTTCATTATTTACATAACCTACTAATAAATCATTGATAGCTTCCTTAATTACAGTATCGTTATCTAATGCCTATTTGATTACATTAAGAATATCTTGTATAGATTGTGAGTCATTAGAATATTCTGCTTTAGCTAGAATTTCATTTAAATTATAAGTATCACCATTAATGGTTATCTTATTAAAATATCTAAATCTTCCACCATTACCATCAGCGTATTTACCTTTTTTACTACCATAGTAATTACCAACAGATAGATTGGGATTATCTATAACACTTTGTTTAGTAACAAAATACTTCTATATAGCATTATATTCATCTCTTAAATATCCTTTGAATATATTTAAAGTTCTATCTGAGAATCTTCTCTTTTGATCCTAAAATATAACTCTAGTTATATCTCCATTTTCATTGTATTCGTAATCAGTGATAGCCGTAGATGGTAAGAAATCCTTGACCATTTGAATACCACTTATAGTGTGCCATGTCTTTTTATCAGACATAGTAGGACAAAATAAGTGATTATTAAATCCAAATGTCATTTTAGATAAGTAATCCTCTATAGGAGATATACCAAAGTAATCACGATTAGTGTTTTGCAGATTCTCTTCTAAGTTTAGATAAGTATTTAATTTAATTAAATCAGCATTACTGTTTATAGATTGTAATAACAAAGAATTTGCAGAGTAAGGATTTTTGCCTAATAATTCTCTTTTACCGTTCAAATTATATTTCAACCATCTTATTTGGTCTGACATATAATTATTCTCTGTAATAGGATATACTAGATTACCATCCGCTCCAGTTACACTAAATTCTTCTGGAGATGGGTGTGTTCTACCCCAAGCTATAGCCATTAGATTTATCTAAGCATCTGGTTTTCTACTAGTGAATATTCTATCAAATGTTCTAGCAGTTTCTCCACTTCTGGATTTTATACTACTTGTACCTCTAATTGCAGCTATGTTAATATTATTTAATATACTTTTAGTTAAAGAAGTACTAGCATTTGCAGATCTCCAGAAATTCTCAAATGATTGCATGTTAGGCTAACCTGTTCCATTAGTAAGTAAATAGTCTAATGCTAAATCATCCATATTAATAGATAGATTATTACACATATCTATAAAGTTAGATCTAACTTTAATATAATCATCCAAAGTTTTATCTTTCTTTTTTAATACGTTATCTATTAATATTTTATGTTTCCACACAGCAGAATGAAACTTATCTTGATTTATAGTTCTAGTACCATCTTCATTAACATCAATTAAATCTGACAAGAAGAACTATTGCGACCATTTCTTTGGTAATCTACTTATCTTTCTATATACATCAGAATTCTGAATTCTCCATTTTAATTTATTAGAATATTCTTGTGTAGCATATTCTATTTGTTCATCAGATCCTCTCTGTGCAAAAGGTATCTGCTTTCTTTCTACAATTATTGCAGTTAAACTATTTTTTGCACTTTTAACTGTATTTAATATTTGAGTCTAAGTGACCTCATCAATAGGATCATCTTTTGAAGTTAACTTATTATATACAGTCATAAAGAATGGATCTACTTTACCAAGATTATAACATTTATCTACTAAGTCTAAATAACTTTCAACGTTCCATAGATTCTCTAATATCTTATTCCACACAACATTGAAATCTTCAGATCTAGTAGTCATCAACAAGTCATCTTCCTCTTCTACTAAGTATTTATTACCTGTTTCTGGATCAAATTCGTATTTAGTTTTAGGAATAGAATAAAAGAATAGTTTCGCTTTGAAAGCTACATTGGCTTTTTTACTTATTGTATAACTTTCTTTATCCCAAGTATTATCAGGGTTATCCCCAAGTTCTCTTTCTTCTCTTTCTTGTTCTTCTGATTCTTCAGTATTCTTTTTAATAATACTAAAGTTTCTTAAGTAATCATCTATTTGTTTCTTAAATACTTCTTTATTATTGATTACATCTTTGATAAGTTGTTCTTGAGATTCATCATACATTCCTAACTCTAAGTTAGTAGTTAGAATATCATCGAATATATCATTAATCTTCTTAGGTAAACTTTGTAAATCTTCAATGCTACTAATATTAAATGTATCCATTACTGTAGCATTTAAAGAATCTACTACTGCGTAGAAAGTAGTAGCATCTGCTATAGAAGCTATTTTCTTTAATTCTTTATCCTCTACTCCTGGAACGTAATAGTACAACGTACCGCCAAATCTTTTTTCAAAATCTTCTAGTACAGACTTAGATGGTTTATATTTTGAAAACTCTCCTTTACGTATTTTATTAAATAAAGTTCTTACTAAATCTCCATTCCTAGTAATACCTAATACTTTAAGTATTGCATTAAATAATTTCTTAATTCTATATGCTATAGATGGTTTAGTTTCATTTAGCATATATTGTCTGAATTCTTCAGCAAGAGCCTCTTCTACTTCTTGTTTAGAAGCATCCTTTAAATATGGATATTGTTTTACGTAATCTTGATATACTTGTTCTCTAAGCTTATCATTTATTAATAACTAACTTACATAATGGAAACCTTCATGGAATTCTACTCCTTGCCCAGATTGTTCTGATAAGAATATTCTAGCTGCTGTATCACTACTAAGTCTATCCATACATACTTTTAAAGCACCATATACTTGTGGAGCATTAGCCATTCTAAATACTGCTTCTGAAGTAACAATATCTGATTTGTCAATACCTAGTTTGTCTTGCAGCCACTACCTAGCTTCATCCACATTTAATTTACCTTCGCCTTTTACTTGTGAAGTTAAACCCCTTTTAGCTAATTTCTGAGCAGCTTGCAGTTTACCGTTTCTACGAATTATTTGCCATTTACCAGTTTTATATTTGTATTGAGGAGAATTAGCTTTCATCCAATCTTTAATCTATTCTTCAGACCAATTCTCATCAGTAGAAACATATTCTATACCTGTAGTAGAAATAGGTTTATTATCTAATTTTACTTGTTTATTGTTAGTTTCCTCTACCTTTTTCTATGCTGATTTCTATACTGGCTATTGTTTGCTTGCACTAGCTAATTCTGTTTCAGTAACTTGTGGTACAGCTACTCCGTCTGTATATATGAAAGGAGCTCTGTATATAGTATCACCTAAATCTGTTTCAATTTTACCAGTGTTAATTAACCAAGTAAGTAAAGACACTGGTCCTTTATCAGTACCTATTCCTAAGTCTTCTCTAGTAAAAGCTAATTGCTCTAAACCTGCTATCTTAAATTGTTTAGCATTCGGATACTGTTTAAAATAAGAAGTAGCTAGTCTAACAATACTATCTGGTATAGGTTCTAATAAAGCATACTTATCTGTATTCCAATGCAGATCTTTAGCTATTTTTCTTATAGCTAATTTATGCTGAGATTCTGAAGCTCTGCTAGGATCAAATTCTACTTTTATGTGTCTACCGTTAGAATTTCTTACAGCAAATTGTATATGCGTATTACCTTCTTCAGGATGATAATACAACATTTTATCCATTAGAAATGGATATTTTTCTCCAACTTCATCACCAATAATGGTTTTGGAACCATTATTAACAATAATATCAAGCACATCTTGCTCAGCTCCACCAAGTTTTACTTTACCAATTAATAACTTATATGCTAATTCAGCTAAAGAATTAACCTTACCATCTTTTCCCAATTCAACTTCATCTCCATAAATATCATAATCTAATTTATGTATAGACAATTGAATAGGAGCTATAGAACCATTAGGTGTTTGTTCTGCTTTTGGGAATATATATAATGCTCCAGATTTACCAACACCATTACCAGCTAATTCGTCATTGGACCCTAATTTGCGAATTACAAAAGTTTCAGTAACAAAGTCTTTTACAGAACCAGTACCATAACCAATTTGCAATTCCTTTACTTGTTGGTCTAACTTTCTTACGTTATTTTGTTCTAATCCAAAGTCATTAACTTCTGTAAGTTTACGTCTTACAGGAGCTCCTTCTGGAGATTTTTGGTTATTAAATTCTCCATTACTTATTCTTAATTTAGCTGGTTTAACAGACTTTATAATAGTAGTAGGTATAGTTTTATTACTACCAAGGTAAGCATTTACTATCTGTTGCCTAATTTCTATTAACTTTTCTTTCTGCTTTTGTAACTACTGAACTTGTTCAGAATTATAATTACCAGATGCTATTTCTTTATCTACATAATCTGGAGTTCTTAGAGAAGCTATCATTACTCCATCAGTATCTTCTAATACTAAGTGAATAGCTTGCATATATGGAGAAGTGTCTCCGTATCTATGGTTAGTTACTATATAATAAGCATTTACAGAATTTATCCAACCGTTCTTTAAAAGTCTTTTAGATAATTCTTTTCCTGGTAATACAGGTATTACTTCTCCTTTACTATTAGTAAAAGTAATAGGTTTACCATTCACAGTAATATTCATTGGAGATGTAGCATCTGGTTGGAAGAAAAACGTGTTAGAAACATGTTTTACTTTCTATACCTTTCTATTACTCAATGCATCAGAGTTATTAGTAACAGTTTCAGGTTTCATATTAGCGTAGCCAGTTTCTCCATATACTTCAGTAGAAGTATCTTCTAGCATTTGAGCTTCTGCTGCCAATACTTCATCAGATATAAAAGTAGTTCCATCATTTACATATATACCTCCATCAACTATAGTTATAGCAGGAGCGTCCTAAACAGGTTTGCTATCTTCTACTTGAGTTGGAGTTGGTGGTACTGGATTACTTTTATCTTTTGTATTAGTATTCTGTTCTTCATTTGCTTCTTGAGCATCTGTAGCTACAGCAATTTCTGGTACTTCTTCAGATGTTTGTTCACTAACACCAGATACTTCATCAGGATTCTATAAAGTTCTGTTACGTATATCTTCCTATTCTAGCTCTTGTGGAGAAGGTGTGCTATCTTCTACGTGACTAACATCGTCTACAGTTACATCAACTTTTTCTTCTCTGGCTATAATATCCTGTACTTCTCTTTCAGGCTATTGTATCTATTCTTCTATAACTCTTTCTACTAGAACATCTTCGCTACTAGGTTCTATTTCTAACTGCCTGCCCTTTTGATTTAGTAAAGCTTGTTCTTCTTCTCTAAGAATATCATCTACATCTGTAGACATGGATTCAGGTACTACAGGTTCTACTGTTTCTGTTTTAGTTTCTTGTACTACAGGCTGTTGTTGTACTCCTTCTTGTATTGGAGTTTCTGGTTTAACTTCTACTTTTTCTTGTTTCTTAGTAGTATCTTCAATAGCAGCTGCTGGATTTTCTATTACTCCCTCTTCTGGTAGTACTTCACCAGCTTCCTCTTTTTCTTTTCTAGCAACTTTTTCCTATCTAACTGATTTACTTAGATGTTCAGCAAATAACGAATTGGCTACAATTCTAGACGCACGTTCCTGATCAGCTAATTCTAGTAAATCATTATACTTCATCTGAGCTTGTTGATTATACTTAGATATAATAGATTTTCTACTAGGTTGAGGTTTACCTTCTCTTAGTGCTTTATCTGTATATTCTTGTATAATATTATCCTATTGCTCTTCAGATAAATCTTTGAACAAATATCCTTTGATATCCTAATATGATTCTGCTTTAAGTTTACCAGTAATATAAGCTGTGGCTTGATCTCTCAATCTATCTCTTACAGCTTTATTCATTACAAACGCTGTTACATAATTCTTTATCTATTCAGCATTTACTGGATCTTGAGCCTAATCTAAATTTTGTATACCATATGTACTTACTATTTGTTGAACGTTTCTTTCTATTCTTTCTTTTTCTCTTTTAATGTAGTTTCTCATATTATTTATATTTCTGAGATCTACATCTAAACCAGTATCCTCTGATAACTGTTGTAAAGTTTTAGTTCTATTAGTAAGAGCTTTATACAAATCTGTTATAGCTTGATTCTATAATTTTAGATAAGTAATATCATATACAGCATTTGAATATTCATCAAAAGTAGGTAAAGTAGATAAAAAATCTTGTTCTATTTCGTCTGCATATTCTGGAGTAGCGTTCATTTTGTATTGATAATCTTCATCAGACTACCTTTTATTTTCAACAAATGCGTCATAAGATTCTCTAGCTTTTTGTAGAAATACATCATCTTTATTAGTTTTACCTTGTTCTATTATCTTTTCTAATTCTTTGGCTACATCGTTAGTTGATTGCTCTGCCTCATTCAATCTATCTTTAATATGTAGATAGTTCTTAACTATTTTTCTATGCTCAGAGCTGCCTCTCTTAATACCTAAATCTTTTAAATTTTCATCAATAGATTTATTACGATATTCAGCCCACAGATTAGTAGCTAGATTTTTGTCTTCATCTATCATTTCATCTGTTACTCCAGGCTGTTTCAATTTTTTAGCAGACTCTAAATAATCTGTAACATAATTAATATCTTTACCAGCTTGTAAAGCATCGAGGAAGACATCCATTTTGTTATCCTGTTCAGCATTACTATATCCTTTAGCAATAAGTTTTTGTACTTCTTTATCTGAAGCATACTGTCTTACTGCATTTTTCAATTGTACTGCATTACCAGCAAATGGCATTACTAAACCTATGAATCCACCAATATCCATCGCCTTCTTTAATTCATCATCTGTATTTAGATAATTATCGTTTGATAAACCAAAGTAAGCAAGATTGGCTTCATACCCAAGAAGACCAGCGTTGTATGCAGCAGATATAGGATTTATTCCTTTGTCTTTTAAATAGTCGTATTCTCCTCTTTGATATCTACTACCAACTACAGATTGAACACCTTCTCCACTACGTTCAGATACAAAATTAATAGCATTAGCTTTAGCGAATTTACCAATGTTTTCTAATAAATGTTTCCTAGTAATATTTTGTCCAGGTCTAGACGCTTTGTTCAGAATATTTTCCACCACTCTGTCAATAGCTTTACCCAAACCAATCTAGTCTACTATACTTGGTATTTCATCTAATGGTCTTTCTATACCTCTAGCTTTTGCTAATGCTTTACTAGCCTAATTCCATAGTATTTTACCCCCATAGGAAAATGGCATACTTTGTAAATAATCTGAATAACTTAAAGCATCATTCACATCTCTAACCATTTGTAAGCCATCAAAAGCATCGTTTCTGATTTCTTCAAAATCTTTTTGATCTGTAGTCAGACCTTGAGCTAAACCAGCTTGTAGTTTTTCATTTTCGTCCATCTAATCTACAGGATAACCTAACTCACCTAATCTAGGTTCCCAAGATTCTAATACTCTATTTACATCTGTCTTATTATCGTTAGCACTTTGCAATACTCTTTGCTGATAGTTGTCAAACACTTCACTAGCTGTTTCAGATTGCCTGTAATATTTAGCTAACCAAAGATTAAAAGCTGATTCTCCTAAAGCAATTGCTGTAGCTGCTTGACCAATACCTGGAACAGCAGTTATAGCACCTCTAACAGCTAGACTTCTAGCTGCTTTATTAGCCAATATTGAAGTTCCTGTTTGTAAGAACATCATTTCTATTTCAGACAAAGAACTACCAATATGACCTAGATTATAAAACCAAGATTTAGGATCAGTAATAGATAACTCAGATTCATTTACTCTCTACTCAAATTCTTTAGTAAGAGCAGTAGGATCGTACAACCAATTACCTTTCTTTAAAGTATTCTATCTTTTTACTATCTTAGCTGTTTTATTTTCGTATTCATCATTAGCATCAGATAATACTTTCTAAATAGCGTCTAATCTTTCTTTATCAGACATTTGTTGCTATTTATTGTTCCATAAGAAATCTTGTTCTTCCTAGTTTAATGCATTATCTTCTAACGCTGTAGCTATATTATCTAGCGGATTTACGTTGAATATATTATTATCTTTAAAGTCATTTAGCAAAGCTTTAAAGTTTATAGCTATACTACCATTTACATTCGTAGGATCTGTATCGTAGAATAAATCTCTTAAGTACGGATTAGATTTAGCATACTCTTTTATATTAGGTTCTAACTAATTGACAGTTTGTACTACTATTTTCTATTCATCTGTAAGTATATTATTAGAGATATTATCTACAATAGACTTAGCTTCTAAATAGTTTTGAGCTTCCTATATCTGTGGTATCCATTTAGATTCTGTTTCCATTAAATTGTCTTGTAATTTAGACAATCCAACACTAAGTCTTTTTTTTTGTATATACTGATATAATGGATTAGCATTATCTAATACATTAGTTATTAGTTTTCCAGTATTCCATACAATATCTTCAGCTAAAGATCTTTTATTATCTTTAGCTTCTTCTACTACTGGCACTTCTTGTTCTGTAGTAAATTCATTTATTCCATATGACTATGGTAGTTGCGATATATCAAATCCTTCGCTGTACGGAGTCATAGCTTCCCTCACTAGCTATTGTCCTAGTGAGGGGGAATTCAAATTAAATTTATTTTTATTAGCCATTTTTATGCGATTTTATTTTTCTTCTTCTCCGGCAGAATAACCAATGCCGTAAGCTTCCTGTTGTGTACTTGGATATAATTCAGATCTAAATGCATCTGTCATAGATAGCTTCCATGCTTGTTGATCTAAGTATTCAGTATTTAATTTATCTTGTGGATCTGGAAGTTTATTTAGTAATTCTATCTACCAATATACATCTTCTGTGGGAACATTGTAAGATACCTTTCCTTCATAGTTATACTTACTATTATATTCTCCTTTTTCTAAATATCTTTGAAATGGTAGTTTACGTTTATCTCCTTCTTTTATTTCTGTAGATAGAGATACCTTGCCAGAGCGATCGTATATTCTTTTAGCTCCAGATATAACCATATCTGCATCTGTTATACCTAACGCATCTAATTGACTTTGGGGTATAGCTACTGTAATTACCTAACTAGAATTAGGCTGTACTTGTCCATTTTTATTTACAGGTAAAGTAAGAATATTACCTCCCTATTGAAGAATAACATTAGTAAGCTTACCGTTTTTAAGAGCATCTCTAAACTTATTCTTTCCAGATTCTACGTGTTTATAACCAGCTATTTCAGATATAACATCTGTGGCTAAATCTAATTGTCTAGGATTAGCTATTACTCTGTATTTACCTAACGGAGTAGTAACTGTTTCAGATGTAATACCTGGTATAGTAGTTTGTAACAAATCATTTACAGAAGCAATAGGAGATGGAGCTGCAAATCTATTCAAAATATCATTAGTAGCGTTTGATAAATCTATATTAGTTAATTTACCATCTGTAGCATATTCTTTAAATATTTCATTAAACAGTTTATTTGGTGTGTAACTATTAGATTCATTATATATTTTTCGTAATTGTTCCTTAAATATATTTGCAGATAGAGTATCATTTGATTCGACAGCTTTATTATATTGATCAGTTAAAGAATTTATCTGATCTCTATATTTATTAGCTATGTAAGCTTGAGTTCCTAATTTAAATGCATCTCCACCAGTAGCTGCAATAGATTCTGTCAATCTGAAAGGTTTCTAAGTAGCTTGTTGTTCTTTTGTTCTAGCTCTTTTTAATCTATCCTCTTCGTATATCTTAGATAAAGGATTAAGTTCTCTATCTTCATATGCAAATTCTCTACCAGCTCTATATATACGATTAGCAAATAAAGCATTAGCTTGTTCTGGAGTATATCCTTGCTGTATTAATACTTGTATATGTTTCTGTGCTTCAGGAGTGTTATATATAGCAGAAATATTGTTAGCTATTTCTTGATCTGTTCTTTCAGATGAAACTCCTCTCCAATCATAAGCACCTTCTTGTCTAATAAATCCAGGCTTTAGATTATCAACATAAGGCTTTACTAAGTCTACTTCTGACTTATAAGCTAATGGAGCAACGTCATTAAATACTCCACTATCTAAAGTATTATAATTAGTAAAGTCAATATCGTGCCACATAGGATTATACTTACCAGATAGCATAAGTTGTTGATTTACTTTCTATCTCTAAAGTAATCCTTCTTTGCTCTATTGTAACTAGCTTAATTCATTATAAGGTCTAGTATTAATAAACGATTGTATTAAGGATCTACCTTCTGCTGTTTTAATCAAATTTGGATTAGCTGCTAATTTGTTTACTATATCTTGTCCAGCTCCAACTGTTAAATCATACCATCTCTTGGTATCTACAGCTGATGGTGATCTAAACTCTGACCACTTAGTAAACTGATTACCTAAATCCTAATAAGCTTTATCTACTCTTTCGTTATTTGCTTTACCTATAGCATATAACTATTCAAAGGGTATTGGTGTATACTAACTAATATACTCACTTTCTATTGGTTTATCAAATCTATTCGTTGCCATTATCTTTTCAAATTATTATATAATTTAGTTAATTGATCTGATGTCATACCATATTCCAAATAAGGTAACATAGCTTCTAGTACAGCAGAGTCTCTTTTAGTTAAACGTTTATCTCTACTTATCTACTATATTCTTGTAGATAAATCACCAAATCCTTTTCTGCGAATATTTCTAGCAGCTGCATCATTCTGAGCTTGTTCTACAGAAGCTAAATGTCTAGCATTAGCATACTGTTGTCCCCATTGATTAGCTATTTGAGCATTGTTAAATGCCATTTGATTTTCAGCATTATTCTTAGTAGCATAAGCATTAGCGATAGCTTTGTTCCTATTAACTGCTGATTGTAAACCAAATGCCATATTAGCTCCAGTATTATGATTAATATTAGCCATATTGTATCTAGCAATTCTATCGCTTAGAGTAGCTTCTTTAAGTATAGGATCTATGTTATAATCAGTAGGACCATATACTGGATCATAAGTGTATGTTTCTACTCTTTCAGGACTACCTGAGAATATATTACCAATGGGTCCAGCTAATGCAGCTATATTGTCTATTAGATCTAACCAGTTATTATCACTTGGAGTTTTCGGCTTTTTACTATTTGGACTATATATATTACCTACTGGAAGTTGTCCAGGATTACCAGTATAGTTAAAGTATTTACTACTTCTAGCATTAGCAGTATCTACATTACCAATAGGAGCATTAATATTATAAGGAATGCCTAATCTACTTGCTACTTCAGATGATGGTATATGTCTAGGTCCATTACTTTGATTAGATCTACTATCTACATATGCTTGACCAATCTTATGCCAATCGCCATACTTTCTGTCTGTCATTAAAGATCTAGCTTGTTCTACTGTAGGTATAACTCCTTTGTTCTTACCTAAGTAAGTAGACATATCTCCATATTTACCACCATAGATATCTTTTACATCTTGATCTGTGATACCATTGACCCAGTTTAAGTAATCTTGTGTATAGTTATTTTTATCTGAATCCCAGTATTTAAAATCAGACATATTTTTATTATATCCATATGGTTTAATGCCTTTAGTGCCATCTGCATAAGCAGCAGTATTCTTCTTTATTTTTTTACTTTTCAAAGCTTCTTGCTAATCTAATAGTGCCTGATAAGCTATCTAATTATTTCTCTCATTTAGCATCTAACTATTTTCAGCATATATATTATTAGCTTTATTGTTGCTTTTCTTCATTAACTTCTTTCCCATTTCTGCAAATGTTTTATTTGTTCCTGGAACTTTAATCTTATCACTTAATACTTGAGTTCCAACAGGTACATTTAATAAATTAGAATCTGTAGGTTTACCTTCTTCTGGTATAGAACCTATAGTTCCATCTGGTGTTCTTAACATCTCACCATCATCTAAGTAAGCCATGGTAGATGGTACTACACCACCTTTAGATAAACTTAATTCATTGTATCCATTTTCCTAATAGTAATCAGCTGCTACTTGTTCAGACATTTGTCTAGCCTGAATACCATTTTTAATTCTACCAGCTTTATTACGTATATAACTTTTACTATGACCAAATAGACCAGCTATTCCTGATGGTAATTCATACTCACCAGTCTACTCATTAACAGAACCACCAGAACCTATACTTGAAGTAATACCACCAATGGCTCCACCTATTACTGCTCCCCAAGGTCCACCAATAGAAGCGCCCATTGCAGCTCCAGATCCTATGCCACCTATTACACCAGCTGCTGTAGGTTTCTATCCACTAGTAGCGTTACCTATCATACTACCTATAGCTCCAACTCCTTGTGTAACTACATTTGCTTTATCTACTCCACTCATGTTTCCCCAATTTGAAATAGCATCAGCGCCGAAAGCATATCGAGGAACTCTTTTTAATTTCTTATTTTTCATATTATAACATTGAATATCTATAAGTTGTTTTAATATACGGAAGCTTAAATTCTTTATTATCGTTGCAATCAAAAGTATAATTGCAAATCAAATATTTTCCTCTCATTCTTCCAGCGTAAGACATATTAGTCTATTGTTGTAAATCTGGTTTATCTTGTTTTTCTCTACTTATTGCAAATCTGTAATTATCCTCTCTAACTTCTATCTGATTATAATCTATTGGTTCAGTAACTTGTGTCTTAGTTTCAAAATGTATATCAGTTATTAAAGTAGGTTTTTCCTCATCTCCAACATCTTCAAATTCAGCTGAAAACCATTGATTATCGAATACTTTAGTATATGCTATATCTTTATTTACTACAAATCTTACATAAGATATACGTTCTTCCTTCTCTTTGCTATCATCTACGTAATACATATTGTGTAAATAGTAACAATTATTGTCTTTAATAGTAACTAATCTAGTAGAAAATGGGAAGAACCAGTTTGGATTATGAGTATAGAAAGATGTAAATACATTTAACTATTCATTAAATATTAAACATCTATCGTATATTCTAAACCATACTTCATTATATTTTTTATCATAGAATGATACTGGATTTTTTCTAGCTGAGTCTGGCAATCTATTTAAATATGTCTATACTTGTTTTACCTTAGATAATTCATTGAATCCGTTACCTAGCGAACATATTACATTTTTATCAAAATCGTGCCAATATAAAGTTGTTTCTGAATTAGTAATACTTTTATCATTTATAATACTACTACCATTTTGTGTAACTAAGTAATCATATCTTGTTAATACTCCTCCAGTACCTAATACTAGTTCTCCAGCATTATTGTCATTAATTAATGATCTATCATTGACAGAAGCTATACCCACAGAACTATCCTAAAAGAAATACAATCTGTTTTTAAATACTTTTAAATTAGTAACAGGTCCATATGTACTATCTGTATCTAAATAATTAGCAAATTTAAATTTAGTCCAACTATCTGTCTATTCGTTAATAGACTTTACTTCAGAACACGTAATACGATTCATACTCTTTACGTTATCTTCAGCGTATATAGAACTTTGAATATAACCTTTAGCGGTATTAGTACTAGAATATGCTGAATTATATGTATACATAGGTTTTCCTTGAGTATAGTTTGTATTTAGTGCACCAGGTTCTGTTAAAAAATATATATTAGCCTCTCCAGTTTGAGCATTGCCAGTAGATACTGTTGTATCTTGAGAAAAATGTTCATCGTTTCTATAGTGCAAGTTTACACTGGATTCTAAAGGTATATAAGCTGCAACAAATCTCTTAAAACCGTTTCTATCGTCTGGGTCATTCCTAGTAAACAACAAGGTGTGTGCATAATCTAATACTCCTAAATATGTATCACCACCAAAACACATTGCTGTATCATATCCTTCCCAAGATGTTTTAACATAAGTGCTAGTACTATAATAAGTAGAATAACTTCTACTTATGAATGTGTTACCACCATACTGAGTAGCACTTTTTTTTATGTTAACGAAAAGTACAGAATTATATCTAAACTTTCTCAGCATTGGCGTTGTACGTATACCAGTAAAACCTCCGGAGTATACATCTGGAGCACTAACAGCTAAACATACTCCATGTTGTCCAAGAGCTTCATTAGAACCAATACTATAATTGATAAACCCAAATCTATCTATATAGTTTACTATCTATTTAGCATCAAAAGCTTCTTGATAAGGAGAAATATTAGTTGGTTTAGTAACATCTTTTATAGGAAAAGATTGACGCAAATTAGAATTGTCTTTATGAGCATAGTTCTTACCAAACATCTAATAATATTTACACACCCCTCCACTAAGTCTGCCGTCATTCTACTCAAACCCGTCAAATACTCCAAATTCTAATTTAACAGCTGGTCGATCTCCATCATAATCAGATCCTTCTACTACACCACCAAATGAATTTTCAGTTTGGTTATTATCATTGCGACCCATTACTTTAGTAAAAGGAATGCCTAATCTATGGTGTTTATATCCATTATCATTACAATATGTAGCAGAATGAGCACAATACAATGGTACTATATTCATATTACTAGTAACAATAGAATCTGAATTTTCTTTATTAAAACATATATCAGCTGTTACTAAATCAAAGATACCATTAACATCTATTGGGTTTATAGCCTAAGTATCTTGCTACACCATCTTATTATCATATATATGGTATATTCCTTGTGCAAACGGTGATACAGCAGTATCTGTATATGTTGGCATAATAGTAGGTCTTCTGTCTATACTACCAATAGAATAATCAGCTCTATAATCTTCAGTATTATTTTTCCAACCGTTAAATCTAAGAGTTTTATTAAGTAATCCTTGTGTTACTACAGTTCTATCTGCTAATGTTCTATCACATCTTACTATTTCATAAGCTACTACATCTATAGGAAGATTTTGTACATAAAACATTATACCTAACGGATGAGATACCAATTCATAGTTACCTGACCCATCTACTGTATCGGCAAAAGTAAAAGGTTCATACCCTTCAATATCACCAGATGGAAATCTAATATCTCCAATCCAATGTACAGGAGAAGGTATATTTTTCTAATTGTAGAATACGATACCAAATCTATATACTTCGTCTCTCTAATATCCTAAGAAATTAGATACGTAAAATGGATCACTATAATTTCTTATTCTAGATGCATTATCATTATTATAGATGTATACAGTTTGACCATTCTCTGGACATTTTAATTTAATAGTACTATCTATTCTTTTAGATGCGGATAATTCCAAATTATATGCTAATAACTTATTACCTTCTTCATCTACAGAAGGAGTATTATCAGATTCTATTAAATCTGTAGTAATAAATCTATAACTTATATTTACTCCCTTACCACCTCTAACAGTTCTACTATCATCATAACCATAAGCGTACTCTTCATTTTCATTATTAGGATACACTATTTGGCTATTCATAGGATTTATGCAATCGTGTTCTTCTGGTATAATAAAATCATTACCTTGACCTAATAACTAATCAAAAGTTAAAGTAAGTGAATTCTCTGTTATACTAGAATTTAATTGTATTGTTCCATTTTTATTACATCTATATGCTCTTGCATCATATGCAACATCCCAAGTTAATTCCTACAAATTTGAAGCAAATAATCTATTGTTCATTTTAGCTATACTCTTAGCATTGAATTCAAATGGTACTAGATTATTAAATTCTTCAATAGATAATTCACTAATATAATTTTTACCTATATCGTTATAAGTAAAAGTAATAACAGAATTATCAGACTTAGGTAAGTCTAACTCATTTATAATATAAACTTTTGGAGTTTGGCTTTTACTAGTATACTATATACCTATTATTCTAATTCTTTCAAATCTACCATCATTGAATAATGTTGCAGATAATAAGCATCCTTTATCTGTACTTTCATTAGCGTTGTTCCCATTAAAATTCTTAGATGAATTAGCATTACTAGAAGATACAGGTATCATAGAACTTAATGAAGATGTAGTAGTTTCACCTCCATGCACATTAAATAATTGGTAACAATATTGTACCATACCTGCTGGCAAATTACCAGAAGTCCATTCAATAAACTTAAATGGGGCAATAGTAGAACTTGGTAACAGATCAAAGTATGTACTATCTGTTATAGGACTAGTCTTACTAGTATTATATTTTTTCTATATGTTAATACATTTAATAGAAGTATTGCCATCAGATATATATACTTTACTAACATTATTAGATTCAAAGTTAGTGACAATAGATACATTATCTGTTACGTTTAACTAAGCCGATACGATCAGTGTCCAAGTTGGGCTAATGCTATTAAAGTCAGTTACTATCCAAAGATTATTAATTCTATTCTGTTCATACAATTCTTTAGTAAATACTATTCCACATTCTTCTACTTTTTCTTTATCTGTATTATACCATCTACTAACAGCTGTACCTAGTATATTTTCAGAGATTTCTAAACCTCCTAAATATTGTCTAATATCTTCTATATTCTATAGAATTCCAGTAGTTCCGGCATTATCTGTTAACAATCTAACATTCTATGCCCATCTATACTACTTGTCAGATAGCATAGTAATATCAGAATCTAGATTCATTCCTTCGAGAAATGTATTTACTTGGCTATTTATCTCCATAATCTATTATAATTCTAATTATAAATTTCTTGTCTATCACCAGTAGTACTAAAGAAAGTACGTTCTTCATCTATCTCTGGAACTAATGTATTCCATGTATACTTAATATTAGTTAATTCATCTTGATTAGGCATCAAAGATTCAGCATATGCTTGCTTTCTATAGAAGTTATAAGAGTTCTTAGCATCTATCCACAACTATCTGTGTACTTCTCCTTTTATATACTTAATATAAAGAATCTTTTGTGCACAATACCAAAAGCAAGCTTCAAAGTAAGACTATACGTCTGGCATCATTGGCATACCATCTTCGTCAGTGTAGATAGCATGATATGAGATTTTTGCATATCCTTCTGGAACATTTGTAATGAGATATCCTGGTTTGACGTCATATTGTGGCGTATAACTGAAATTAGTACCATTAAAACTAGTGTGCTGTAATCTACCATTTTTGCTACAAACTGTATAATTATTAATTAATGTGCTAAGTGTCTATCTAGTATTAGTATCTTTATTAAGTATTTCTAATGCGTCTTTATCTTTAGTAAGATTATGAAGGTTCTTTACTAATGGTATTAATATATCATCGTGTATAATCATATTACAACAATCACAGTTATCTTTCTTATCATATACACTGAATGTACCAGTACTCTTTTTCATAGGTATCCAACCACCACAATCACATGTAGAGTAAGCTACACTATTTAATCTTTCTAGGTCACATGGTAACTTAGCCTAATAACCATTGATAGGTATTACTTCTACTTTGTGATCTAATTGATTAACAGAACCTATATTCATTAAACTCTCTCCTATCCATTGTTTGATGTCTGTAATAGGTATTTCAGTTTCATTTAAATCTAAGTCCGCAATTACTTTAGCAATCACGGCTTTACTACTTGTCATTTTGTAAATCATATTTCTTCGTAATCGTGAACTTTATTTTTAATTATGCTAGCTAAATTTCTCTTATTGGCTCTACTTAACTATATCTAGTATTTACTTTTATTTTTAACTAGTAAATCCTATTTATCCCAATATAGCCTATACTTATATCCATTAGAGTGTTCGTTTAGTAAGTAAATTAACTTTCCATATTCTTTAGTAGCCTAATAATCAATTCTAAGACTTCTACCATCTAAATGCTTTGGCTACTTTTTAATTATCTACAAACTACCCATTCTATATGGTAACTTTACTCTTTTACTTTCCTCTATTATCTAATCTCTTAGATATTGAAAGTATTTTGTTATAATCTTTCTATATGTGGTATAGTCAATATCGTAAACAGTATCTGGTTCAATACTACTTAAGTAAGAATTATAAAACGATGGAATAGTATAGGAAGCAGTTTTAAACGCTGATTTATTCAATTCATTCATCGTCTTATACTTCTGTTAACATTCTAATTCATCACATTCTAAGTATCATCTTTACTATCATTAGTAGTATCAGATACTTGCTATCTCATAGTTAAGAAATCTTTAGTAAATATTAACTACTTAACTGTACCCCACATATAAGCTGGTAAAGGATATTCATCTTTATCTGGATTATAACACAGTTTATCTTCAGTAGGATCTTCAGCAATTATTTCTACATCAATATATTCTAGTTGATTAGCATCACCTTCTACATATATTCTATTACCTTTAACATATGCAATATAATCTTTACAGGTATACTTTCTATATTTCTAGAATTTCATCTTAGTTTCAGAACCTAATTGAATAATGTTTCCATAGGCATCCTTTACTGTTATTACTGAAGTAGTAAGTTTAGTACCAAGTAAAGTTGGTAATTCTTTATCTCCTTGGTATTCTGCATGACCTGGATCTTCTTCTATTTTATCCAAATGCATGCGTATAGTCTAATAGAAGATCTAGTCTAATTGCTCCCCTTTATCTAACTTCTGTTTTAATAAGTAAGCTCGATAGGTTTTAATCCACAATTCTATCTAGTATCTACTGAGCTTTTCACTCTCAGTAATCTAGTTGTTTCTAGCTTCTAATAGAATATCATCAATGAGCTCATTTAATGTCATATCTATATATTTAAATTATAATTATAATAGTCATAAAACGCATTTTAAGACTTACTGTAAATTTTTATAGTATCTTAGATACACTCCTTAACAGAAACTAATAGCCTTTCTTAAAAAGCTTTATAATAATTTTCCGAGCGAAGCGAAGGAACTCTGAGCGAAGCGAGGATATATTATTAACATACATAAACAACAAAAGCTCGTCCACTATACAGTGAGCGAGCCTCGTAGAGGTGAGCGAACGTTGTGAGCGTTGCCGAGTATTATTTCATTGGAGCTGGTACATTAGGCATAGGTGGCATTGGTGGTTTTGGGAATCCACTCATGAACATCTTTTTAGTATCTTCTAACATCTTCCTAATATCAGCAACATCATTCTTTAAATCATTTATTTCTTTACTATTGTCAATAGTATTTGTTATTATAGGAGCTTCTACCTGCGCTTCTAGTTGATCTAAAATATCTTTACACTTCTCCATTTCTTCATCATACTTACTTGCAGCTTCTTTTTTAGCTTTGAACTCATTATAGTTCTATCTAACCATATTAGCTATTTCTTCTTTATTGGTAGCAACAGTAAGTCCTATAGAAGTATCATTGATGATTGAACGTTCAGCTGGTACTGACAGTTTCTTAGATTCTCCATTACAACTAATAAACACATCAACTAGTTTACGTCTGCTCTATCCTGGTATTGGAAACTAACCCTGAGGTAAAGCTTCATCATAAGGATTTGAAACCTAAGTAATAGAACCAAGACTATAAACAGTAGTCTTTTTAAATGTCCCTAGAACTTCTAATACGTGCACGTGATCTCCTATTTTTAATTGACTAAATAACATAATTGAATTGGTTTTAGTAGGGCTACCTTTTACAGTAGCCCTGTATTAATTTTATGCTGTTGTAGTAGGTATATGATTAACTACTTGGAAAATACCTTCACATTTGTTGAAATATACTAATAATCTATTACCGTTTATTACATCAGCAGATGTTAACTAAACTCCAGTACTGCCAATCAATGGAATACCAGTTGTGGCAACAGTAGTATTTTGAGTGCTATTAGGATTAATAGAAACTACAAAAGTTTCTGAACCAGTAGCTGGAACTTGTGAGATTCGCAGGATCATTAACCCTTCATTGCAAAGTTGTTTCCAACGCCAAGGGCAAATATTATATATAACTGCTGAACCAGTTGTATCTGTAGTTACAGATATAGTACGCAGTGAAGGAATCCCGTTACGATTTAATCTAGTTACTGGAAATCTACTAGATAACATTCTAGGAGTCCATTGCGAATAGGGTAAAAAATACGGATTCATAATTCAATGTATTATTAGTTTAACAATCAGCAACCACAGCTGTTGCATCCACCTTCATATCCATAAGGATAACCGTATCCATAACTATTCAAACCACCGTTACATCCAAACGGATTACAAGTTAAATAAGCAGGTACTGGACAAGGACGCAACTGATTAACTAAGTTTTGAGTCTATTGTTGAGTAAGAGCAGATAATTGGTATCCTTGTTTTTCATCTCGCAATGTGTCAATCTTATTCTGCATTTCACGCATTTCCAGCTGACAGAATTTATCATTGATCATCTGAGTCTGTGCATCTATCTTAGCGCCAATTACATTAAATTTGTTAGCATTATCTGTTAGTAAGTTATTGAATCCACTAGTAATTGCATTCTACAAAGTATTAGTTTGCTGACAGATAGACAGTCTATTGTCTGCATTCATTTGAGTCAAGTTCAAATTAACAGAGTCAATTGAACGTTGAGTCTGGCAGCAGCAGTTAGCCAATTGAGAAGCTAAGTTAGCATTACCAGAAGTAATAGCATTAATTACTTCACAGCTAGCCAATTTAGTATCACAAGCAATCTGACTTACGCTAGTATTAATAGTATTCAAAGCTGTCTGTACAGCATTAATATCACAATTTAAAGTATTAGACAAAGAACTGATAGCATCTTTGTTACCTTGAATAGCCTGCATTAACAGACTTGTGTTAGTATCGGTATTCAACTGAGAAGCAAGACGACTAGCATCATCACTACCTCTACCAAAACCGTTACCTCCAAAACCGCCCCAGCAGAAGAAGATTAGGATGATCCAAATCCACCACCAACCGCCGTTTCCACCGAAACCGCCGTTGTTCATCATAGCCATAAGAGCAGCAGGGTCCATATTACCTTTGTTTGCATTCTGCAAAAGTGCAGCTACACCTGGATCTATACCAGCGTTTTGTACTAAAATTTTTTCAGGTTCGTACATAGTTCTCATAAATTTTGATTAAATTAATATCTTGATATTCTTCTTTCATACATAGGTTCATATCTATGCATTCTTTCCTCTTCACGTTCACGATCTAAATATTCATCGTCTTCGTCATAGTCATAACCGTAGCGAGTCATTCTTCCTCCTCTACCTCTTCCACGTCCTCTACCACCACGAGCGTAACGATACTCATGCTCTTCATCTTCATCGTCTTCAAGCATTAACATCGTCTTAGCTTCTTTGCGCAATTTATCACACATAATATAGCAATAGTAATACCACATCTTTCCTTCTTCTATGTCTTTATCATTCAACCAAGCTTTTGCTAGTTCTACAAAGTACTTAATGTGATCACTGCTTGTCATAGTAACAACTGCACGATAATAGTCTGAACGTATCATATTGAGAGCAACGTACCAATCATACTTGTTGTATTTCTCACCTTTCAGATTGATTCCGTACTGGTTAGCGATTGAAGTAGTTTCTTCTAAACTCCAATGTTCTCCACGAGAGCCATCTTCGTTTTCCATCTTTGAGACTGCTTTTAGTGCACATTCTTCATTAAAGTGTGGACCATACATAGCCTCATGACGCTCTATTTTCAGTCTTTCTCTCATTGCATTAATTGATTTAATTATTCGACTTATAAAGTTCATTTTGATAAATCTATTATTCTAGTATTTTCTACATTGATTAACTTGTTACTGTTATCAATTTGGTACTTATAAATAGTTCGTTTTTTAAAATCAAAGTGAAGGAGTCGCTAGAACCAATTCTTATAATTACGCTTATATTCTTTTTTAGTATGAATAAATAGTGATTGTGTATTGCGAATGTCGATACTATGTGTTAGGAGCGTATCTCTTTTATTTATTATGATTGATGTCAAGTTGTTTGGTTTGATTTCCACTTTAAAGTCAGTTGATCTAACTACTACTGTAGTATCATGTACTACTTTCTACTCCTATATCTGTACCTATTTCAACTCCTTCTCTTTGATCTTTAATTTCTTTACTGTAGCTCGTACTTCTTGTATCAAGCTATCTTTGGTTTCTTTAAATTCATCTAGAGTAAGCTATAGAACTCTATTATCATTCTTCTACTATGTTGCTAGCTATTCATAGTAAAGATAGTTATTAGTTACTCTATCTATTTCTCTATTCTTCTTATCTAGCTAGTTATTCTAATAAAAACAAATGGCAGCGAGAATCATAATGATAATCACTGCCATTGCTTTGTAATTCCTTTTAAACCAACCGATAATGTTACTTATTAATCTTTTTGCTAGACTTATCAGTATTGGTATCATTTGTAATAGTATTTTGTTCTTCTAAGATGTCTGTTATATCTACATCTAAATATTTTTCTGCTTTCGACTTTATAATCTTTGTGAAGAGTCTTGTAACTAATGAATTAGGTTTTAATGCTTTCCTAGATTCTAATAATGATATTATTTCTGCAAAACATACTGCTCCTGCTGCAACTTTAGCTAACACCAGATCGGCATATGTCATAAATATAAACTTATCTAATAAAGTAAATCCAGCTATCATTATAGCTGCAAATCCTAGTTTCTCAATAGTAGACCAAAACTTGCCAGATTCAAAATAATTCTTGTGAGTTACTTGTCTACATACTTTATATCCATAGATTAAGTCTAATATTATGAATAGAAATGATACACCTATTAATGGTGCAGCTGGTGCTAGTATAGTTGCCATACCTGTTAACCAACCTACTATAGATTGATACCCATTAGCAAATATACGTCTTGCAAGATTCATTATATATAAACTTCTACTCAACACAACTTAAAATAATTTTATCTGAAATAAAAATGCTAGTCAATATTTATTACTGCTAGCATATGTTAAAGTCTCTGCAATTATATAACTATGACGTACTCATTATGCGTATGTTCTATTTCCTTTACGTATATCCAGGTAATCTAATAGCTCTTTATGTTTAATAGTTTTAGTAAGTAAAGAATAACAGTTAGCGTGTTTAAACCATCCTATATAGCTAGCCATTTTTCTTCTATAATATTTGTAGTTAGTACTTCTTTTATTTAGTTTAGCATTCTTCTTACAGTATCTTTTCTTTAATGCTTTTCTAACTAAAGTAAAGTTATGATATATTTTATATCCAACAAAATCTATACTTCTACTTTCTACTGGGAATACCTAATAGTTATTCTTTAACTATAGTTTTAAGTTATCTTTTAAATACTACTTTATATCTCTAAGTAATGTCTACAAAGACTCTTTATCTTTATAAAGTATTACTATATCATCTGCATATCTATAATAATACTTTATGTTTTTATCTTCTTTAACCCAGTGATCAAAGTAAGATAGATATAGATTAGCAAAGAACTAAGATAAGTAATTACCAATAGGCACTCCATCTGATGAATCTATTATTTCATCTAACAACTATAACAGTTCTATATCTGATACCTTTATTCTAATTATCTGTTTTAATATATCGTGATCTACTGAAGGATAAAACTTTCTAATATCTATTTTAAGACAGTATTTAGTATTATCTCTATCTTTTAGATCATGCTATATCTACTTAAGAACTTTGTGAATACCTCTTTTCTTAATACAACTATAAGTCTAAGGTATCATCTAATTAATCCACAAAGGTTCCATTATGTTCATAATAGCGTGATGTACTATACGATCTGGAAAGTAAGGTAGTTTGAATATTATTCTTTTTTTAGGTTCATATAACTTAAAAGTAAAATATTCAGAAGTTTTATAAGTATGATTTACTAACATATCTTGTATCTACTTACAAAATCTTTCTATATCTGCATCTACTTTCTTTACATCGTCTCTATGAGTTTTATTCTTTCTAGCATTATGATGAGCTAGCTTTATATTATCTAAATCTGTTATCTTCTAATATAAATTCTTAAATTTCTTCATAGTCTGAAATTACAAAGAGCTTTCGATATTTCGCTACTAACCCTTAATAAATTATTTATATTTTTTACCAAGTGGTAAGGTCCTTCTCAGTAGTTGGCTATTATATGATAGACTGAAAATATTATGATACGCAATTTCATTGAACTGATATTAGCATTGGAATTACTAACCTCATTATTGGAATTAAGATTGAATAGACCTGCTTTGCTGCTATTGTCAGAGTTACTACTTTTTTACTTAAAACTAATAATGCATACTCGTTCTAATTCTAGAGAAGCAACCTGTGGGTATTACTTAACTATACCGTATTGCATAATTAAGTCATTACTCCGCCCACGGGAGATATGTTAATCGAGAACCGATAATAGCATAGGAATCACTAACCCCACTATCGGAAGTAAGAGAGAATAGACCCGCCCCGCCGCCATTGTCAGAGTCACCACCGATTAACAAACAATGTTCTGAAGTATCTGTATTATCCCAGTTATAATCACACCAGTATGTAGATTCTGAGCCATTAGTACAAGCTTCAGCGAAGAAATCACAAGTAGGAGTAGCTCTAATTTCGGTTTTATAACCAGTTACAACTGCTGCTGATGTTAAAGGTTTATAACTATTATTTTTGTTAGTGGCAAATTGATCAGGTTTTATAGACTTATAATAAGTCCTCCAGCCACCATCGTATATACTAATTATATCATCTGTGTGTTTCCATATGTGACCAAATGGATTTTCAATTCCTCTATATCTATTACATTTACGTGTAATAGTAGAAGTGTTAGCTCCAGATGAATCAGTCTATTGTATAGTTACTGTAACTTCACCAGAACCACTACCTAAACTATCAGAACTTCCAGTTGGAATAAACGACCAAGTTTGAGCTCCGTTGATAGTTGCTGTTCCTGTAGTACAACCTGAACCTAATCCACCTTGTCTAAATCCCTCAGGAGTTAGTACAGTATTAACAGCTTTTTGTGAATTTCTAGTAGCATATTCCACTAAGAACAAATGACATATGGCTCTATGTTCTTCATATGTATAAAGATTCCACTTAGTTTCACCATCAAACCCATTAGCTCTAGCACAAGTTCTACCAACCTGCCTGGTAAAATTAACAGTGGGAACATACGTTGCTGTACTAAGCAATCTATTATTATCAAGATTAAATGCTTCATATGCTCCAACAAATGCTTCTTTGTGATGATTCCATCCTGGTTTAGCGTGTAGACATATTTTTAGATTATGAGTTTTTGAGCTAGGAACGTACTCGTCAGTATACCAAAATTCTGGTATTCTAATCATTATGTTATTTACATTAGAAACTTGTCCACTACTAGTATTAGTATTATGATTATAATAACTGTTAATAAAGTCCTCTTGTAATGGAACATATTGGTCTTTATATCTAGATTGTGACTAAAAAGCAAATGGTTTCATCATACTCTATATAGGTAATGATCTATGCATGTCCATATTACCAATACGAGTACAATCTGGGTTAGATGATGTTTCTGACCAAGATACACCGTACCAATCTGGAGCATCTAGTGTTTTAATATTACCTAATACAAAATTACTTGGTCTCTATGTAGTAGCTAGGCTACTTAATATGTCATCAGCATTAGTAGAAGCATATTTACATACTATATTAGTGTTTGCCCCCCACTAATTACTAGTTCTAATCCATATTTCTACTTTATCAGAAGTAATAACATATCCAGCTATAAACGTAGCAATAGAAATAGTATCCACACTATTCAAAATACGCAATTCTACATTTTCCGTAACTCTGGTAGAAGCAGTCAATGTTGCATAATAAGCATATTTTTCACCAACATCAGTTCCACCAACTATTTCAAATACTACTCTTTTATCCTATGTTGTCATCTAACTAGTTAATGGTAGAGTGCAAAGTTTAATCCAATTTTCGGCATTGGATTGATTTACACTATTTATAGAGCGCTTAATAGATACGCTATCAGTATTAAAATTTGAAACTTCATAACCATCTACCATATCTGCATTCAGATTGGTACATAGAGTAGTAGAAGATACTTGTATAGGTGCAGTGCCAGTAGATACAGTAGATATCAATTTACTACCACTAATAGTGGAACTGTTTGTTAAAGCTCCTGTCATAGTATCACCAGCTTTCTTTACATAAGTAGTAGTAGGATCTACACCTAATGCACTAGTTACATTAGCCTTAGTTATACTAATAGTACCACCATTTGCTAATGTTATATTACTACCTATCTTAACACCACCTAATGCACTAGCTGTAGCAGCAGGTAATACATACTTATTAGCTTCAGCTTCAATAGCAGCTAGTTTATTCTTTTCAGGAGTAGTATAATCATTAGTACTAAGACCTTTACCTTCAACTTTATCTACTTTTTGAGCCTACAGTTGAGTAATATTACTATTCAATGTCTCTTCTACACCAGTAGCTCTTTCTACTTCATTTGCTATAGCTGTAGCATTAGCTGATTCAGCGCCTTTAGCTCTAGTTACTTCACTAGCTAAATCACTAGTTAGTTTCTATTCTGCTTTCTCTGCTCTAGTCTATTCAGCTGTTACAGTTGTATCTGTATATGACTTAGCCTGCTTAATAGCATTAGCTATAGAACCAGTAGTAGATTCATTACCATTAATAATAGTAAGTTTATCTTCATTCACTTTTACTCTATTAGTAAGTGAAGATATGTTGTTATTAATAGTAGTATCAGCTTGAGTTCTATCAAGTATCTCTTGAGCTAAATCATCAGCTACTTCTTGAATACTACCTTCAATAGCAGTAGTATCAAATGAACCTGATAAAGCATCCCAACCATCTTCAGTCCATACTACATTAGTACCAGCATCATAATGTTTACCACCTAAGTTAAATGCATTAGTAATATTATATACATCGCCAACTACATTGTTGTCTTTAGGTAGAGCTTCAAACGTACTAGATCCTTTTACTTTATAAGCACCAGATAATTTAGCATCTACTTGTGCCTTAGTATAAGTATCAGACTTATCTGCTTTTAACGCTAATGCTGCATTAGTTGCAGCAGTATGATCTGTAATCTTATTATCAAGTTCTTCTTCTTTAGCCTTAGCTCTATTAGTTTCTACTAAGATAGCTGCATTTCTATCACTAACTTCTGTAGCAATAGCTTCTTTTCTATCCTGTACTTCTTTGTTTATAGCATTAGTATGTTGAATATCTACTTGAGTAGATCTATTAATTTCATTCTGTAAATTAGTACTAATAGTCTATTCAGCAGATTGAGCTCTATTCTTCTCAGTAGCTATATCATTGCCTAATTTAGTTTCAGCAGCACGAGCAGTAGCAGCTTCTTTATCTATATTACTTTGTAAAGTAGCTAAAGACTGTTCCAATGAATCTGAATCAATAGCAATACTAATCGTATTATCTTCACTAATACTAACATCTTTACCCGGCTTTAACTTATTAATTAAGTCATTATAATCACCAGATGTAGCTACTGGTTTAAAATCTGGTTTGTTAGTAATATTATCCCATTGTACAGCTAGATCACCAGATGCACTAATTACATTAGTTTCTTGATCAATTTCAATGTTCAAACCTGCAATGAGTTTCTTCTAATACTTTGCACGTATATCAGCAAAGGTATCAATCATCTCAGTATGAAGTTCCTATAACTGATGTTGTTTAACAAAGTCTAAGAAGTCTTTAGATGTGACAATACCAGCTGATCCAGTAGATGCTATAGGTAAAGATATAGAATCATTACTTCCATCATACTTAAACATTACTATAGTAATGCCATTAGGATTTGAAGTATTAAATTGTATATCCTTTATTACATTTTTTACTTCTTCATCATCTACTTTACTATCTACATCACTAATGTTTGCTTTATCATTAAGCAATTTGTTTACCTATGTTTTAGTATAGTAGTTGCTAAGATCAGGCATACCACCAGAGGCAGCTAGCCTTACCCATTCGGTTCCATTGAAATATTTAATGCTACCACCATAAGGATTATCCGATAGGTCAACCCAATAGTCTATTTCTTCTGGATTAGGTTGAACAGATGTTGCAAAAAATATTATTCTATTTTGTACCATATGTATACTTATTTATTAAGCTGCTGGAGTTTCTAGTGCAGCAACTCTTATAGTTAATGCATCAATTAAATCTTTTAAAGCTTTGCCTTGAGCAGCCGCTAAAGCATTAGTAGTACTAGTAGATGTTAGTGAGTTATCTATAACAGTCTTATTGGCTCCTTGAGCAATACCACCCAGTTTATTTTTATATGCATCAGTAAAGTCATTACTGGATAGTTCTTTTCCTTCTACCTTATCTACTTTACCTGATTCAAGTGCAGCAATCTTAGCACTCTGATCATTATCTGTATCATCGTTTAAAGGTAACCATTTACTACCTCCGGCGTAATACTTAATTACATTACCTTTTGGATCTGCTGATAAATCAACCCAATACTCGAATTCTTTAGGATTTGGAGCTATATAGCTTCTTGTTATTCTTGTCATATACGTATATTTTAATTATTAATTCTAATGTAATGCAAATTGCACTAAATTTTTACATCCATTTGGATCACAATATTGTATTACTGGTCTAGCTACTCTCACTGCACCAGTATTGTTAGTATCAAATACTACACTAATATTATCTGTATTTACTATAGGGTGTATCCAATCTTGACCACCAACAAAAGATAATCTACCCAATGTTCTATTAATAGGTATACTAATTACCTCACCTTCTTTAGTTATACGATGAGGAGTCATATTATACGCATTAGCTAGTTCTGGTATGATGCTGATAGCCGAACTATCCTAATACATAATACTATAAAATATTGTTTCTTTATTCATATTATTATAACGCATTTTAAGGCGTTTTAAGCCATTTTCTTTATTAAATGAACAACTTATCCATTAAACTCTAAAAGCTTCTTAGAAGAGTCCTTAGGCACGTAACAATCAATGTGAGACCATCCGTCGACATTAGCTTCTAATCTAATAGGATATTCAAATAATTCAGCATTCTATCTTACTATGTTATTCACTGCATTACTATCTAAATCCTTTACATTAAAATCTATTGCTTTACCCAAACAGTGTGCAGATAAGTAAATGCTATTTTTACTCTTTACTAACTAACACATGTTACAACGTAATCCTCTCTACTAGAATTGTCCACCAGCTTTCCAAGTATTAATAGTAATAGGTTTATTGAATATCTTAGTACGTAATACATACAAAGTACTAAGTAATTCAGTACTAATAAACTACCAAGAAGTTTCACCAAATTTAGAATAACAGTGAGGACACACTAATTCCTATATTTTAAAGTACTTACTTACTTCTTTTATTAATTCATTTCTATCCATATAATATTTGGTATAAATTAAATAGAGGTTTCAACAATTATACTACTAGTCTCATTAACTAGTGTGTCCTTCTTATAAGTAGCAGTATCATATTCTCTCTCATCTACGATTACTCCTCTATCATCAACATCATATTCTAATACTTTATTGCCTAATATGTGGTGCATTGTTGTTGTTTTCATTTCTTTCTCTATTTCTGTACATATTATCTACTAATAAATCAGCTATAACATTTATACCTAACTATTTGCTATCACTGATTAATTGTTCCTACATTACTACTAGGAGCATCTAATAGATGCCCTCTAGTAGTTCTCTATCACTTAACTATTTAATTTGATTGTGTATATTCATAAAATTAAGTCGGATTGTTTCCTATGTATTGTGCAAAACCACCATAAATATCTACGTAGAAATTACCATCATTTAGAGTATCATCATCTGCCAATTGCACACTTATGTTCAAAGCAGTAACTCCAGTACTATATGATATTAAAGTTGCATATATTGGATGAGCATTACTACCAGTTACACCTTCTGTTCTATAACTTCCATATACTCGTACATCACATGGAGTCCAAAAATAACTAGTCCCGCTAGTTATAGTTATTCCTACCGCTCCTGCTCCACTTCTAGTACAACTAATTTTACGATTACTAAAATTATATATACTGTGTATACTAGACGATACCACTGCATATGAACTACCGTTATACTAAACTTTAAACTTTAGAATAATACCAGAATCTGAGCAACCATCGTGCGAACAATTTGTAATGAGCCATCCCTATGGAGTACTAACTACGTTTAATATACCGCCGTTATTACCTTTAGCTAAAACTAAAGTTCTTTCATCTGTATAAGTACTTCCTCTACTATCATATGTAACTATGTGCAGATCACCTTCTGTTCCAGTAATAGCTCTAATTGATGGATATTGTCTACAAACAATAGTCATTTCTGTACCATAATTATCTTCACTAACACTTGGTAATATCAATTTGTTTGTATAACCTCCTTTTGCTCCAGTCATATGTATAATTTTAGAATAAGAAGGATTAGCATATACGCTTATTGCATTAGTAGAACTAGTATATAATTTTAATGCATCCTCCCAACCATCTGATTGATAAGAATATAACCTACTATTTGAACAATATGTATCACCATATTTAGGATCATATATATCAGATGAAGATCTATTTAGATGTGTAATATTTAGAAATCTATTTTTGGTAAAACAATTTTCAAAATATAGATCTTTAAACGTACCAGCCTTAGCATTTACAGTACCAGTAAACGTACCATTAGATGCTCTAAATTCACCAGTACTGCTATTCATATATAGTTTAGCTGCACTAGATGAACTACCTCCATCACCTGACCAAAATACATTATTAGAGAAATGAAATGCACCTAATACAGCATTATCTGCCAACAATGTATTAATTGCCATGGCACTAACACTAGACACTAATTCCCAATATGATGAACTAGAACTAGGAGTTTGACCGTATACTCCGCCAGAATTAACAGTCTTAACTAGATATACACCACCTTTGTAAATTACCTAATCTCTAACATATGCATTACTAGGATTTTCATAATTACTTAGACCTATTGATGATGCTGTAGCATAGTAATATCTAGTAGATGAATTCCAAACTCCTCTAAATCTAATATCTGTATATTGAGTATTAGCAGCGGATCCATCTTGTCCATTCTAACCATCAACTACAACTGTAATAGTTGCTGATGCTGCTACAGGATTTCCATTATAAATAGGATACTGAGTAGGATTAAATGCTACAGTATAATAGTTATACTTAGTAGAACTAGATATATTAAATGTAATATTGGAAACACCAGACCAACCACCACCCACTTCAGTACCTTCTGAAGAGGTTGTTGGAGCGTGACTATTACTACCATATATTTCCCAGTAACCAGATACAGAAGACAGACTACCTGTTCCTGTTTTCTTGTATGCTCTAAATGTCATGCTACTAGGTTCATAAGAAGAAGTTCTGGTAAGACGTATAGTTGCTGCCCCAGGAGTAATTATATAAGTAGTAGCAGGAACACCTGGTGTTCCTGGTTCTCCCTTATCACCCGGATCTCCTTTATCTCCATCTTGTCCATCTTGACCGTCTTTACCCCACTTAGTCCAAATAAATCCATCTTTCCAATCTCCCCATTTACCATTTTCTTTCTTACGTGTCCAACATACTTGATATGGTATGCTTTCTGTTACGCTTACTCCATTATCGGTATAAGTGAAAGTAGCACCTTTACAAGTCTTAGTAGGTATATAATCATCTTGCTAATAATCACCATTTAAATATTGTGATCCATAAGTAGGAGAAGCTGGATAATATTGCTCATTTCTACTACATAGAGCTGCTTGATCATAACTAGAGAACCTAGCGAATATGTATTCGTATCCATCCCCATCTTTACCTTTATCTGCAAATACAGACCATAAGCCTGGTTGTGAATAATCTCCCCATTTCTAAGTACTCTTATCTTTATATCTTTGAGTTACATATTCATATCTATGTGAATCGTCTACTCCCTATGGATTATCAAACCACTGTGTACCATCTGGTCCAGTACCTGTCCAGTCTGTAGTTTGATTAGAATTTGGTTTTTGAGGATATCTATCTTTATCATTATTACGTGCGTATAAGAATTCTATACTATTACCGTCTTCACCATCTTTACCATCGGCTCCAGTAAGTCTTATTAACCCAGTCCAAGCGGTCAATGAACCATCTGCGTTTTTAAATCTATGAATTTGCCATACATATTGACCTTCTGGTGGAACCATTTCAGAATCTTCAGACCATCCAGACGCAGCTTGATCAGTAGGTATACTTGGAGTAGTAGCTGATATTTTATATCTATATTGATAATTACCGCCACTTAAACCAGTCTCACCCCATTTAGCCCATATAGCTGGTTTTTGAAACGCTGACCATACACCATCTGTTTTTTTACGTACACTTACCCATTCAAACATCAAGTTTTCTCTAACTCCTTGGGGATCATCAGTCCAATACATTCCTCCAGGAGAAGTAGTAGTTTGTGCTACACCATTAATAAACGCCTAAGGACGTGCTTCATCATCTGTATTGTTAGCAGCTACAGGGGTGTCAGGTGCAATATTTTCAGCTTGAGTACGATAGTAAATATATTCATAACCGTCTCCATCCATACCCTTTTCACCCCATTTAGACCACAATGTTGGACCTTGCCAATTGCCCCAATTACCAGTACCTGCTTTAGCAGCTGGTTTAGTACGTTGAGCTACCCATTCGTATTGCCAAGTTTCGCTAACACCTTGTGGATTATCATACCAACCGTTAGCTGGTTCTATATAATCGTCTCTATTACTATTAGCTGGTAAAGTAGGTGCAGAATTATTTTGTGTAATCTTATATACAAACTCTATATCATTACCATCATTACCATCTTTACCATCAGCTCCTGTTAAACGGAAAGGTTCTGACCATCCAGATGTAGATTTATCAGAATATACAGTTTGTATTGATTGCCATACCCAAATACCTTTTTCCACATCTCCTTGTGGTGGATCCATAGTCCAAGTGTATACACCTGCTGGATCTGTAGGAGGAACTGTATCTCCTGTAGGAGTTTGTGGTTTAACACTAGACTACGTATAAGCGAATCTGGTATATTCTCCATCCTTACCAGCTACTGAAGCACCACGGAATCTATTAGGATCTCCCCATTCTACATTAGGATCATCTACTTCAATAGAACTTTTAGTAGACATCCATATTGCAGATGCTGTATAATTTCTATGCCAACCGTTGGTAGTACCATCACCAGTAGGTCTATCAGGTATAGCATCGTTATCGTTATATGTAGTCCATAATGAATTAGGTTGTAAATGGAACTATAATACTACTGTCTTTTTAAATGTAGCATTACCTTCACAGTTAATTAACAAGTCTATATGAGGACTATTAGTAACAGATAAAATATCTGTAATTGTGAATATACCATTAGCCATCGTACACTTAAGACCTGTTGCTTCCCAAGTTAAGAAGTAAGATCCTTCAGCATATACATCTGAATATGATAATTCTGTAGTACCTTTAAAAGCTTGTACTCCAAATGTTAAATTATCTAGCTGGCTATACTTATCTAATATATTTAATTCATTATCCACAATAACAGATAGGTTGTCTTTAGTAAGATTTACTGAGTAAGCATCCTATCCTTTGAGACTATCTTCTTGTTCTGGAGTAAACTAAATCATAGCACCTGTCATGTAGACATTAGTTAAGTAAGCACCATCTCCATGTAGTACTCCATCATCTGGAGCTCCAGGAATAGTCAACCCTTCTATTTTACCAAATTGTGACGCAATGTTAGTCCAATCAATTGCCCAAGTACTAACATCTTTTAAGAACCTTTTATAATCTCTTGTAGAGTAAGCACTAGATTGTCTAGTTTCATCTAAGAAATTACCATATACTGCAAATTTCATATTAGCAGTAGGATGCTGAGTAGTATTAGGCTTTAGTGAATATCTAAATTGTTTACCTCTTTCATCTAGAATTTCAATAGGAGTAAAATAAGCAGTACTAAATCCCTACATTTTTTCAAACCCACATTCATCTGTACCTGGAGTAGTTTCATTTACTCCACTAATATTATGCCATATACCTCTACATATATCATTAACATGTAACCCACTGTATTCTCCTTCTTCTAGTTTAAGTGTAGCTATCTAGTTTTTAGTATCTACCGATTCAATTGTACCAAAAGCAATAGAATTCCACAATTCACCACTTACTACATCTACTCTGTTAAAACGTAATTCTGGTACAGATAAGAATTCTCTAAGAGTTAAGCTTCCGGCTTCTATATTGCCGTGTTCATCAATTATAGCTCCATCTCCAAGTAGTCCTGATATATAATTACCAATAGTAATTCCTTTTTTAGCATATATCATACTATCAGCTATTACACTATTCTTAAATGTAATAACACCCAATGCTGTATCATCGTATAGTTTACTTAAGAATAACTTACCGCCTTCTGATGCTATTAATGCTTTAACTACAGCAGTGTCGATAATACCACCTTCGCCACTAATATAATCTGCCAATACAGCTGGAGATACATTATGCCATGTACCATCACTACTATACTATATTAAGTCTCCTTCTGTAATATAAGTAATGGTAACATCTTTTAAAGTAGATAAGTGATTAATTCTTTCTACTAAGGTATCTAGCTCACCAACACTAGTATCTAGAGTCTATACATTACCCTACAATGTTCTTACTAATCCTGTGAGTTCATTTAATTCATCTTTAGTTGCATACTATGCCATATCTTAATTATTTTATTGTTATACAGTAGCTCCTGTAGCATCTACCCACTAAGAATTATTTTTATTGAATATAGGTTTACCTAATGTAGTATCAAAATACATAGTACCAATATTGTATCTATCTATAATAGGTCTATGCTAAGTATCTCCATAACTTCTAATATTAATAGTTTTCACTGTAGCATTCCCTGTAGAAGTATTAGATTTATTTAAAAAAGGTCTCGCATAAATAAATAACTTAATCTCTGCATGAGTATCAGTTGTTTTAGGAACAAAACTTATATAGCAATTCGTATTATCAAATATAGTAACATTTAGTTTTTTAGAATTCCAGCCAGTCTTACTTTTTCCTATTACTATAGATTGTGATTTACTCCCAATTAGATTTCCTTTTATTTCTATATCATCTTCTTCACTATACCAATCAGCTTTTGTCAGTAATAAATTGTTAAAATTATATAAAATATCTGATGTAGCTGTAGATGTTTTGTTATAATGAATAGTAATTGGGATTATAAATTCTTCTCCAATATTGAAACTATTGAATTTTCCATAACTGTTATCTTCTGGAATCTAAATAGTAATCTATCCAGTTAAATAAACTCTATTACCAACAGTACTAAAAAAAGTATCAAAAGATTTAAATTTATTATTATATAAAGTAACATTGTGTAGTTTAACACTACTAATATTACTTTCAGTATCTAACATTGTAGCTATTAATAATTTTGAAAAATCTAATACGTTAAAAACAGTATCGTTAAATGTAACATCTGCTCCTTCTGTAACACTACATAAAACAGCATTACCATCTGAATTTGTTGATGTAAATTTAACATTGCTAGCTATCATTTTTTTAATACCACCTTCTATAATAATTCCAACTATTGGATTAGACTAAGCTACAATCTCTAAATTATTTATTAATACATTGCTAGTTTCCCACAATACTATACCATTGTGATAATACTTACCATCAGAATATTTATTTGTAACTCTACAATTAGTAATAGAAATATTATTGCTATACTACAACAAAACTACAGGTTGATTCAGACTTTTAACATTATCTATGAATATATTTTCTTGGTACTTTATTGTAATAAAACCATCTGTTTTATTTTTAGTATTTGTAATATCCTCAATCCCTGAAATTTTAATTTCCCCATCTACGACTTTAGAAATACTTCCATTATTTATAGCAGAACTAATAGAACCCTAAGTATTACAATTATCAATTAATATTCCAAAGGAAATTGGTTGTTTTAACGTTATAGTTTTTCCACTTATAGCAATAATATAATTAAATTCGTAATTTAATGGTTCAGCTTTATCTTCAGATGTACCATCCTCTCCTACTATTAATATCTTATCACCAACCTTATACTTAGATGTGTCTGTTACAGTAACAGTAGTGCTTCCAAATTGTACATTTTCTGTTAAAAAAATTATGTTTTCTCTTTTACAGCTTCCTTCAAAACATCTATTACTGCCTTCTGTTCTTAATAACTTAGTATTATTTCCTATAATAGTTATAGAAGACGGTAATTTAAAGTTTGCAGTATAATACGCAGTAGCACCTTCTGTGTAGGAAACCATATATGTTTTATTACCTAATATCAATGTATTAGGTAACAAGTCAATAGCACTTTGTATAGCTTCTCTATCATCAGTAATTCCATCACCTTTAGATCCAAACCACTCTGAATAAGCAGTATCAACATTGTATGTACCATCTACTGATACATTAGTAAAAATCTAGTACATAGAGGACAAGATACTAGTTTTGTTTCCTACAATTGTACCATTACTTAAACTACCACCGTCAAACTATAAAACACAATTTTCTGGAATATTTATACTAGCTTCTTTTAAATCATAATCGTATTGAATAACGTATATTGTATTGGCTTTATTAATCATTGCCTAAGTAAGAACATTTTTATCGCCTACTATATTCTTTCTTAGATACACTCTACCTAAACCACTAAAAGACTATTTATCATAAGTTTTATTTGCTAACTATAGAGTGCCATTTTGTTCAGTTATATCTTCTTCATCAGCTGGAACAGCTTCATGCTATTCTATCCATTTACCAGTAGTAAGATCTGACTAATTATTAGAATTAAACTTATAGTGTTTACCAGTTTCTTTACAATAAGATATATGACCATCATCTAAACTATTTTCAGAATAGTTCTTCATATCCTATAATGTATCAAAACTATCTCTATCAAAGTTAGGCTTTTTTCCTCTATAGTTAAAATTATCAGCTACCTGTATCATATAAAATATATTTTATAATTATCTACTGTGGATGCGTCTTTCAGTATATATACATTATATAATATACCATCTATAGTTACAGCATTCCTCTAAAATGACTCTTTTATCTCAAATTGATTTTGATCTTTTATGCTATTTATATCTCCAAATTCATTAGGATAACAATATAATATCTTTTGATAATCAGTACTAAAGCTTTTAACAAATTCTTTTGTATCTTGTAGTACATAATCTAATTGTTTTATATTATCTTCATTAATAACAAAATTATCTGATACTACACCAAAATAACATTTTTTATTATCTCCACGATATTCTGGAATATCATATTGTACTTCGTGTCCTAGTAACTTTTCTATCATGTATAACATCTTTTTAACGTCTTCTAATTTAGTTTCATATTTAGAAGATTCCTATACTAAATCATATATATAGTTAGCACAGGTTAGATTAAGAATTTGGCAATCATCATAATCAATATTGTACTTTACCTATTCTTTCAATCTGCATCCATTTTTATATTCTTCTTTTATCATAGCGCACACATACCATTACAACATTTACACACTTTATTAGGAGATAGGCACTTACTACAATTATGATAATCTATCATACCTAACATTCTACTAAGATCTATGTAATGTTCAATAGCATCTTTAGTAAAATTGCGCTCTAAAGCATACTACAATAACTATGATCTAAAATCACACATCATTATTATATGCTTCTAATGTTTATCTAAACATGTATTACAATATGTAGTAAGTAGATTTACTTTAGCTAAATATAATTCATTCTGATCTATTGCTATAGCTTCATCTCTATTACCCTCTGATGTAAGAACGCTTACTATAAAAGAAGTTTCATTATACTCAGTAATATCAACAATAACAGTATTATCCTAAGTAACAAAGTTAGATATTACATGAGTGTGTTTATCATCTTCATCAGAATACATATTCTTTTGATTTATTATTGAATCTAGATAAATCTTATGTACATTAGCCTTAGCATCTAAAGTTATAGTTATAGTATCGTTATTTAATGTTGCATTAATTATTTTCATATCTACAAAAAATTAAAAAGGCGAAGCCGAGGATAAACCTCAACCTCGCCTGGTTTTTTTAAATAAAGAAACCGTATTATGCTGCACTATTAACACCTGTAATAAATGCTTTAAGATTCTTAACAAACTGAGAAGCACTCAAGTTAGCAGATTCTTCAACATACAATTCAGTAGTTAACGGCGTAGTTTTAATGTATTGATTGTCAGGTGACAAGTACAAGTTGTCATTCTCAATAGTAATGTAATCGTAGGATGCACCTTCAGTAACATTACGTTTAGGTTCAATGATAGGATATGCATCTGTGAATACATGACCCTTATAACCCAACATACGTACTTCCATATCACGTACTTGTTTCCAGTAACCTTTACCAGGTTTACCAGCAGTCTTAGTAATAGTTGCACCAGGGACTGCTTCAGGAACATTAGACAACAATGCACCAGGAATAGTAACATACAGAGAAGCTTCCATAGAAACTACAGAATACTCATTCAAAGAGTAAACTCCTTCATTATCATCTTTAGGAAGAGCTGTAAGTGTCAATTTATGACTTGCAAATGTAGCATTTACTCTACGATTTGCATGTTTGTTAATCTTCTTCAACAATGCGTTACCCAAATCATCAGCAGTTTCAGTTGTAGCAATTGCTTCATAGGTATGAGTGAATTGTCCCGGAGCTTCATACATGTCTTTGTAAACAATACGCAAAACATATCTGTGACCGATAACAACAGTAGCACTAGTTAAATCAATTTCGATTTTCTCTTGAACTGGTGCAACATAATCACCAATTACGTAAGAAGGTTTAGAAGCTTTCTGAATTGCGTTAGAATACTCTACAGAACGTTTAGTAGCACTAGTACCATTAGGTAAAGCGATAGTCATATTATCACCAACTACACCAATATATACTGTAGATGCTTTTACTGCACTAGCTTCATCTTTAATCAAGCTCTTATTCTCATCGAACAGAGCTACAGCACCCTGAGTAAGACTATCTACTGTAGTATAAGATGCTGGACATGTTTTACCGATAAGTACGGTATCAACTCGTGTAATCATAGTTTATATAAAAATAATTAATTGTTAGACTTAGCGCCAGTCTAGTTTGTCCTTCTACTTTCCTTATTTCAGATTTCCAGGTCAGACAAACGCATTAATTTATATTATTCCATTGAAGCAATTTCGTTGGAATAAGCATTATAATGCTACATTGGTTTAGTAGCAAGATAAATCTAGATTGCCATTTTCACAATTTCCATATGAGTATGCTCTGGCAAATCTGTATATTCTGTATTAGTAATATTATTTGAATTAATCTCTGATGGTTTAGCCAAGTATGTGATCTCATACTCACTTACTTTATATTTACCATCTGTATATAATATTACATTATTATCTTGAATTAGTTTTAAGGGTCTAGCCTGACAGTATTTCAGTTTGTGTTCAGATAATGAATTACCTAACTGTCTATCTATTGTTTCAATTGCAGATTCTAAAGTATCTGTATACTTGACTATATATTTACCTATATCATTCTTTTCCCAGCATTCATTAGGGTACTCATCACTTGGTTCTATACCAGCGGTGTCTCCAAGTAATAGTACATAGTCATCTGGTAATTCAACAGAATATGAATTTTTAGTTCCTTTGGATATCTAAGTATTTGAATAGTTTCTTTTACGAATTAAAGTACGCAAATCATCTATACGTTTTTCTGTCTATTCAAATCCTTGAGCTTTAAAGTTAATACCTGAGTATCTTGTTTTATAAAATTTATCAATCGCCTCATTAATGAATGATATAATAGTGTCTGAGGATAGCTTATCCTTAATAACTAAGTTAGGATCCATTAACTATAGCCTACGTTCAAATTCAATTTGGAATTCTCGTTGTGTCATAATCATTCATCTATTTGGTTCAACTATGATTTAGTCTATATTCTCCTAGACTCAATATCTTCTAATGCTAGTTCTACAGCTCTATTAATTACTTCAAACTGCATATACTCTGGTATCTCACTCATACCTTCAGCTGGTAAGTTCTCTATCTTAGTAGGGAACTTAATATAAGTAATATCTACAGAATAACTATTACTACTCATAGCTAAGTAATCATAATAGATATATAGAGTATTATCTTCTATTACAGCTACTGGATCTTCTATCCAAGGATTGTTATTGTAAGTCTTCTTGAACTTAGTAGCGTCAGAATGATCTATTAATTTTATAGTAGCTTTGTTACTATTGAAGTTTAACACTGCATCTACAAAGAACATTCTGTCACTGTTGAATAAGTTAGTAACATAACATCTATTTGAATTTGTTTCAGTATTAGCAACAACGTTAACATCTGTACGTACTAATTTTTCTAAATCGTGAATACGTTTTACAGATCCTTCAAAGCTAGTCTTTAAGTAGTTATTACCAGTAAACTTATTACTGATTTCTTGGTATAAACCTTGATCTAACCAGTAATCTATTTCTTCTGGTAAGAAAGCAGGACAACCCCCAAAGGCTACGCTTTGAGAGTTTTTGTCCATTGCTACTTTAAAATATGAGTGAAATTGTTCTCTAGTCATTATTTAGATTTTATTTCAGACATAATACTTAAGTAAATATCTTGATTCTTTTTGTCTTTCAAATATGCAATTACATCTTCAAGACCGTTACCAATAAGATCAGTACCAAAGTAATATGATGCTCTGTTCTTACGAATAATATTTTTACTTAAAGCTTCTTCAATTACAAAGTTAATTTCTTTATTAGGATTATCTACCCAAATTCTAATAAATCTTGCTGGATCAGCTTCTACGTTTTCACCAAGTCTAGCTTCAACCAATTCATTAGACATAGTGTCAGCTTTAACTCCAAATAGTCTAAGACATTTGCGCATATCTTCAAGACTCATCTTATCCAGTGCTCTATAAGCATCACGTTTAACTTTGTTAGCTTTATTAATTTGTTCTGCTTCAGCTTCTTTATTTATAAGTACATAATCAGTAGATGGAGTTACTTTATCAATGCCATTTGCTACTCTCTTATGTCCTAATAGGAATAAATATTGCAATTCTCCTTCAGGTCTATCAGTATTAATTACTAATTCTTTCTTACCAATCTTAATTGCAAATGTATCCCAAAATGTGCTATCTGGATCTAATTCTCCTTCAGCTTTACCCATTTTCTATTCTAGTTCTCTAGCTTTATCTGCTTTTAAACCAGTGTATCTACTACCAGATCTAGTCCAGTAAGAACTAATAAAATCAAAGCAGTTAGACCATTTAATCAATCCTGTCCAAGGATTTACTTTTGTCATTCTAACGATTACTTCCATAATTATAAAATTAGATTATCAAGTTAGTATTATAGGGGCTTGAATAACAAGCCCCTTATATTTTTGACTGAATTACTCAGCCATCATGATCAATTCTCCACATGCACGAGGATCTCTTAACATGATGCCCACTTCTCCGAGGAAGTGGCAGCTGTATCCATCCTTAGCATTAGAACGAACTTCTGTGTTAGAGTGAGCGTAACCAGCAGGAGTTACAGAACCAGCTGTACACCAGTTAACGAATTCACGATCTTTACGAACTACTTTAACAATGTTAGCTTCACCATCACGACGACCCAAATCCAAGAATGTCATACGGTAAGATTCCAACGGTTTCAAAGTAACCGGATGCAACTGACGATTGTAAATAGTATTGTCATACAACGGGAAATACTTCAAAGTCAATTCGATACCATTAGACATAGCGTAAGTCTTGAACTGACCACCGAATTTCAAGTTGTCACCAGAACCAGTTACGAATACTGTGTCGATCAAGTTCATGTTAGCCATCTTTTCTTTAAGTACACGGTCAAATTCACGCATACCCATTTCACCTGTCAATGCAACGAATTTACGTTCATTAGTACCAAGTACATTATAAGACAGATCAAACAAGAAATCTTCCAACAGTTCTGCTGTTAAACGAGTATAATAACGTCTATTAGATGGAGCAATCTGTTCCAACAAACCAGCACCAATAAATGCAGGACGACCGTTCTTACCTTTCAGGTTACAAGAACCATCTTTATTTACATTATTCTGATTGTATACCAAAGCTCTTTCAAGACGTTTGTACCATTCGCGCATTGCAACCCATTCCTGGAATGTAGACCACAAGTAAGAAGTTTTACCAGTCTTAGGATCTTTCAAAGCTACTGCCATAACTGTAGAGAAAGCAGAACCTGTAATATCATAAGACAAACGTACTGTAGTCAAATAATTACGCATTTTGAAATGAGTGTTGTAGTTCAGGATATCAGCCTCTTCACTGTATTCTTCATAAGCAGAAGCCAAACGGTTTACTTGGCAACCAGAAGATAAAACAGCAGGATCAATATAAGAAGCAGGGCTACCGTTAGATACAAATACTGTATAAACATACAGATTACCATCTTGATACGGAGCGTCCTGAATACGTGCTTGACTCTTGTCATCAAATTCGATAGTAGCACCAGGACCAAACCATGCATCTTCCAACCACAAAGTAATAGGAGTATTGCCCAAACCCGGAGTAGAATTTTCATTAATTGCAGCGCCATTCCATTTAGCGTCACGAATTGTAACAGCTCTATCTTGGTCAATCATAACACCCCATTCAAATGAAGGCTGATCAATAGTCATTACATTTCCAAGACCACCTGTCAACATATCAAGAGAAGTACTGTAACCATTATCTTTAGTACCAAATACGTATGACAGGATAGTAGATACCTCATAAGGTCTTTGCTGAGAAGCGAGACTAATCTTATTAGTGTCGATCAAATCAGAAAACCATTTACCTTTGTATAATTGGAGGTTATTAAGAATATTATTATCCATAAAATACTAGTAATTTAATTTTTTTATTTATATAATTAATTATTATGATATACGCAGTTGTCGTGCAGCTGAGAACCAAATTGGATCATCATCAGAACCCGTAGCTTGTTTTCTAGATTTAGTAGTAATACTACTAGATTTTAAACTTCGTCTAAACTTATCAATAGCTGAATTATTTCCTTCACGTTTAGCAGCCTCAATAAGCTTATCAGCATTCATTGTAAAGTATGCTGATTCTATGAGATTCTTAACACCACCCTTAGCATAGTCCTTTTGGTACTTTGTTTTACCGTCTGTGTCTGGCTTAAGTATATAATCTATTAAAACCTTTTTATCTTTTTCAGGGACTGTAATACCACGTATATTCTTTAAGCCTTTTATTTCGCTAACAACGTTATCATAGAATTGCTGTTGTCTCTGTAACTATTCACGATAAGCCTTTTTCTGATCCTCTAATAGCTGTTTCTTCCTTTCCTCTTTAATCTCTTTCAGATCTTCTAAAGCGTCTTGCGCTTCATCTTCAAGTAATCCAGCTTCTTCGTATCTACTTACTAACTTATCAATCTTCTTAGTAGAGAACCCTTTTTCTTTAAGTAATTGTTTTACTACTAATTTCTGATTAGCTTCATCTTCAATATCAATATCATCTAAATCTAACTCAGCATCAATAGTCAGATACTTCTTTAAATCTCCACCTTGCTTTACGAAATTATCTAGTGCTTCAACTTCTTCACTAGAGTATTCAGGCTTACTATTTTCTTCAATGACATTTTGGAAGTAATTAATTAACTCATCAACACTTTTGGGTTTATCTTCATCTTCTTCAAATTCCCAATTAAGTTTTTCAGCCATAGCATCAAAGAAGTTAGTAACAACATTTTCTTCATTGTTATCTTCAATCTCTTCTTCCTCTTCTGCTTCTTCCTCAATGGTTTCTTCTTTACGAGGTCTACCAGGCTTACGTTTTGGTTTATCTTCAATATCTCCTTCTTCGATTTCTTCTTCCTCAGTACCTTCCTCTACTGGATTTTCTTTCTTATTCTTTACTTCGATATTGTTCTTTTTAATATCTTCCAATTCTTCATCGTCTAGTGATTCAAATTCATCAGCATCAACATTAACATTTTCATCAATATTTGAATTTCTAAAACCACCATCTGGATTAGGGATAAAGCTGTCTAATACAGCTTCAAATCCACCTAATGTCATTTTTTTATCCATAATTAAAATATTTAATTAGATTTATTTTTTCTTCTTTTTACCTTTATTCCATTTAGCAGCATTCTAAGCGAATATTGCTCTCTTTCTTGTTACAGGATTCTTACTGTGAGTTAGTTCTTCGGTTGTCTTTCCTGTTTTCTTTTTAGTTGCATTGAACTTACCTCTATTCTCTGGCTTTATCTTTATCTTCTTCATAATTCTAAAATTGTTTATTTACTATTGGATAAGTACCAAGTAAAGGTATCTTGTTAAACCACTTTGTGTACTATCCAGGTGTAGCAAATTGAAGATAAGCAGCTTCAATAGATCTCATATCTTTAGGTAACGATCTTATAGCTTTCTTAATCTATCTAGAAGTTACCTTATCTCCTATATTATTAATCATACCATTCTTAAACATATACTCTCTAAGAGTATTCATATAAGACTTCTATTCTGTACCTTTACTATAATAATCAGTTTTATCTGGAAATAATGGATTCTTCTATTTTGATAAATCTCTTTTTAACTCTGCAAACATAGAGTTGCTATAATCAGGATTTGAACTTTTAGCTAAATTGAAATCTACATAGTGTCCTAATTCATGTCTAGTAGTAGGATAATCTATCTCTGTAAGATTTCTATTTATTTAATACTCAAAATCATCATATCCTGCTGGCTGTCTTCTAGTAATATACCTATTTACAGCTGCATCTTTAGCCTACATTTTAGCCTTAGCGTCTAACTGTTTTATAACAGGATTGGGCAAATTCCAATAATTAGTGTTATACTAATTAATTATGTCTTCGTATACTTGAGCATAATTATCACCGTAAGTATTCTAAATCTGTCTAGCTCTTTCCATATAAGCTGGATTAGAATATAGATCTTCAATTATTCTATTTCTAGATTCTATAGCATCGTCATATAATTTAAATGTACGAGCTTTATCTTCGGCTTCTCTACGGAATAAACTATTTATCTTATCCTATACAGTTCTTTTTACTTCTGGTACATATTTAGAAGAGTATTTAGTTAATCCTCTAGCTACATTAGATACTGCATTACCTGCTAATTTAAATACTGGATTAAGTAAAGCTCCTTCTACATATAGACTGCCTAATGGGTCTGAATTTGAAACATAGCCTGCACCTGGGTTATATCCATATGTAGGATTATATGGATCTCCTTTAGGGTCAAAGTTAGTAATAGGTCTTTCACTAGTATTCTGTGGTGGATCTTCATCTACAATACCACCATCTGCATACTTCTTCCAATCCCAGTACTTCAGCTAGGGATTATTCTCCCTAGCCTACTTATACTGTTGCATTCTCTATCTAAATGCTTCACGTTCCATAATTATTTACTTTTCTTTCCACTTTTAGATGACTTCTTGCCACCTTTCTTTCCACCACATGCCATAATTATAAAGTTTTAATATAGTTAAACCAATTTTTCCTATTCTCTTTGTAAGTCTTTTTACGATTTTTTATTTTATACTTATTTGTATTAATTTCGTAATCAGATTTATCTTCGTTTGCATATGCTTCCATTTCATAAGGGATCGTATAGTATGCAGAAGATGCCGGGTAAGTAATAGGATTACCTTTAATCCACTCCCATACATAATCAGCATAATACTTTAACCAACTACCTTTATCTTTAGCCTACTATAAATGTATATTTTCGTGATTCCAAGTAGTAGTTTTAATATCAGATTCTTTCTTTTTGGTTAAAATATACCCACACCAACTCATTGCAGAGTAACCACTAAATGGATAATGATCCATATGCTTATACTATACTTTGTCTTTATTTTTAGTAGTAGTAAATAGCTGCTTTACTAACCACCATGTTTCTTTAAACCAATTCATGTTTATTTAGATTTAGATTCACCTACCACTTTATTTCGCAAAGCTGTCTTTGCTTTTAATTTCTCTCTATCCATAGCAGCTTTATCAGACATACGTTGCAACTCAGTTTCATGCTTCATTCTATCTTTTTCAAGCTATATCTTCTTATTTTCAGCTTCTCTCTTCTGCTCTATTTCTCTACGCTTATTGTTAAGTTCTAATTGTTTAGTAGCAATATCAGAATTTATCTTCTACTATTCTAGTGCTTGTTTTCCTATTTCAATTGGATCAGGAATTCCATTCATATCTTGATCCATATTTTCAGCACCACGATAAGCATTAAGTTGTGCTACAGTAATTTTAGTAGCATTGTCTTGATCTACTTTATATTTTTCAAGATCCATTTCAGCTTCCTTAAGCATAAGCTCTTCTTCTTTAAGCTGATTCTGTTGTTCTGCTATTTGCTGTTGTGCTTGTTGTTCAGCTTGCTGCTATTGCTGCATCTGTTCCATTCTTTTCTGCTCAATTTCCTCAAGTCTGTTCTTAATCATACTCATATTATCTAAAGTAATGATTTCAGCAATATCTAACAGACTAGCACCATTCTGCATAGCAGGTTGCAGCAATTGCTTTAACTGATCTATATACTGTTGATTCTTAGTGCTATCATCTACAAATATATCCATATCTTCATAGAAGAAATTATCAGATAATTGTACAAATGCTCTAGTAGCATCATCTAATATATAATTCAAGTATCTCTTATTATCTTTCCAAGCTGCTTTAGAAGTATTCAACAACATAGTTAATACTCTTCTCTTTACCTAATTGTGATTCCAGAACCAAGGTTCAGTAATATGATAAGACATATTAACGGCAGTATTAGCATTACTTACTAATTCACTAGCAGCAATCTGTCCTTGTCTTTGTGGAGTAATACCAGTAAGCTTAGCTACCATATCTTCAATCTTCTACATTAATTGAATATACTCAGCTATTACATTACTCATAGTTAAGTCCCAAGAAGATAACTAGTTGAATTGAGATGGCTTACCTCCTTCACGTCCTGGTATATCCCATCCTTCATCATAAGGATTGATGAAAGCTACACCTAGTGCACTTAAGTAATGCATCCACTTGTTAACATCAATATTCATAGATTTAGGTATCTAAGTAATATCCATTACTGCTACTTTACCTTTATCTCTAGATAATGCTAATTCAAGTCTATACCATACTACAATATACATATACTGTAATGGTTTCATCATACTTACTAATGATCTAGGTCTA